>Ga0268357_100801_pt1 | contig 31009 bp, 31 predicted proteins | sample BioMet10_FD_192466 | JGI IMG/M metagenome (GOLD analysis project Ga0268357, IMG submission 192466) | Sewage microbial communities from Oakland, California, United States - Biofuel 10 (Illumina Assembly) | ecosystem: Engineered > Wastewater > Sewage > Unclassified | place: USA: California... | reverse complement strand
ACAAGACGGGGCTGGCCGTGGGGAAGCGCGCGGTGCTCATCGCCCTGGGCATCAAGGGGGACGGCCACCGGGAGGTGCTGGGGGCGATGATGGCCCCCCGGGAGGATGCGGCCCTGTGGGGGGCCTTTATCGCTGACTTAAAGGAACGGGGGCTGGGAGGGACCTGGCTGACCCTGGGGGACGGCCACCCGGGGCTCATGGCGGCGGTGGCGGACCAGCTCCCCGGGTGCCGGTTCCAGAGCTGCGCCGTCCATCTCCAGCGGCGGGTCCTCCAGAGCACCCAGCTCCGGCACCGGAAGGGCCTGGCCAAAAAGCTGAGGGCGATCTTCACCCGGGGCAGCGGGAAGTCGGCCCAGGGGGCGGCCCGGCGGGCGATGGAATGGCTGGCGGCCAGGGGTCAGGCCCAGGCCGGGGACTGCCTCGCCCGGGGGCTGGCGGCCTCCCTGACCTACCTCGCCTTCTCCAAGGGGTTGTGGCGGCGGATCCGCACCAACAACCTGGCGGAGCGGATCAACCGGGAGGTCAGGCGGCGCACCGACGCCGTGGGGGCCTTTCCCGATGCCCGCAGCGCCCTCATGCTGGTGTGCGCCCGGCTGCGGCTGGTGGACCGGAAGTGGGCCCGGGAGGACGCGCCCTACATGGATGTGACGGAGTTCCTGGCCGCCTGAGGGGCGCCGGCATCGCCCCTGGAAATTTTTCGAATTATTTTTGCAGAAAAACTTGACACGACTACTGGCTGGAGCAGACCCCCGGCGGATGGCCCAAAGCCCCGTCTGCCGGGGGTTGGCTGCGCCCCGGGCGGCGGGATGGGCCCATAGGGTGGTGTATACTTCTTTATGCAAACAGAAAAAAATGCCAACGAAGGGAGTATCTCATGAACGAAGCAAATGGCAATGTGAAGACGGCGGGGGGCGTGATGCCGCCCATGGTGCTGTGGAACACCGAGGTCATTCCGGTGATGAAGGGGGAGGATGGGGGTTACTACGTCAGCGCCCGTGAGCTGTGGCAGAATTTCAAGGTGCGCACCCAGTTCTCCAAGTGGTTCGCCCGGGTGTGCGGGTACTGCCTGCTGGCCGAGGGGATGGATTATACCCGGATGGACCGCGGCGACGATGATGACGGCGGGGATGGCGGTCTGGCGCCAGAGGCCGCCGTCAGGGACGGCAGAGCCGCGGCCGTCGCCGATGCCGATGCCAGTGCGGCCAATGACTGGGAGTCAGGACAGCCGGTGGACACTTATCAGTCAAAAATGACTGATAATCGGAAGGCTGCCCAGTACCGGGGGGATTTCCTGCTGACCCTGGAAGCGGCCAAGGAGATCGCCATGATCCAGCGAAGCAGGGAGGCCCACGGCATCCGGCGCAAGCTCATCGAGCTGGAGCACCGGGTCCGACAGGGGCGGTTCCGGGAAGGTCCGGTGGGCCTTCGGATGGCGGCTGTGGATCCCCTGGGCCGGGGTGAAGGGGCGGTGCCTCCGAGGGGCGCACAGCCCTGGCAGCCAGGGATGGCCTGGGACGGCGGTGGTGACGGCGGTACGGGGACTGGGAGCGGAAGCTCCGGCCCGGGCTGGGGGTCCGGCATCCCGGTGAACGGAGAGGATGGGCGGAGCCCTGCCGGAGAAGCCTGTGTTTCCGGCCTTCCGGCCCGGCCCATGGCCCCGGCGGCCTTCCTCAGGAAGGCGGAAGACCTCATGGCCGCCATGGACCGGGTGGACGCCCGCATGGGGGCCATCGCCGGGGACGCGGCCTTCGGCCGGGCGGTGGCCGATGCCCCAGACCTGCTCTCTGCCACCCAGATCGCCAAGGAGTACGGCCTGTCCGCCGTGGCCTTCAACCAGCTCCTGGCGGGGCTGGGGGTCCAGTACAAGAAGAGCGGACAGTGGCTGCTCTACGCCAAATATGAGGGCCAGGGCTACACCCGCACGGTGTACACCACCATCGTTCACCGGGATAACAAAAAATCCGTGGTCCTCACCACCAAATGGACACCCCGTGGACGGAAGTTTTTGTACGGGCTGCTGGCCGGCCGGGGAGTGGAGCCCGGGGCGGTGGTGACGGAGAAGGTGGTGCTGGAGACGGAGGACGGCGCGGAAGGTGCCGGGGAAGGGGGCGGTATTGATGGGTGAAGGCGGGGATTTCTTGCTGAAAAGGGGGAGGTGCTCCCGTCTGGCCGCGCGTTGCGTGGGGGTTGGACCGGGGGTGCCGGTTGATCCGGAGCGAGACTTGGGTTGGCTCCGGGGAAGGTTTTTTCGCCTGGTCGCGCGTTTTGTCGGGGTTGGACCGGGGGTGCCGGTTGATCCGGAGCGAGACTTGGGTTGGCTCCGGGGAAGGTTTTTTCGCCTGGTCGCGCGTTTTGTCGGGGTTGAACCGGGGGTGCCGGTTTATCCAGAAGCCGCTTTGGGTTGGTTCCTCGGACGACGCTCCCGCATAGCTGCGGGTTTCGTGGGGTTTGGACCGGCGCTGTTGGTTCATCCAGAGTGGGCCTTAGGTTGGCTTCGGAGGAGGTGCTCCCGCCTGGCCGTGCGTTTTGTCGGGGTTGAACTGGGGGTGCTGGTTGATCTGGAGCAGGCTTTGGGTTGGCTCCGAGGATGGCGTTCCCGCCTGGCCGCGCGTTTCTTGGGGTCTGAACCGGCGCTGCCGGTTGACCCGCAGCGGGATTTGGGCTGGCTCCGGGAGCGGCGTTCTCGTCTGACCGCGCGTTTCTTGGGGTTTGGACCGGCGCCGCAAGTTCATCTGAAGGCGGTTTTGAGCTGGCTTTGGGGGCGGTGCTCCCACCTGTCCGTGCCTTTTCCAGAACACCCAGACATCGCCCGGGTCCTGCGCACCGGGTACCCCGACCGGACACCGCCCCTGGAGCCCTCGGAAGATCCCCGGTGCCCCCTGTGCGGCCAGGCCGCCGAGGTCATCGTCACCGACCTGGACGGCCAGGTGGTGGGCTGTGATGGGTGCCTGGCCTTCTGGGAGGCGGGCTGGTACGCCGTGGGGGAAAGGGAGCGCTACCGTGGCCGGGTATGACCGGAACGGGCGGAACCCGCTGGAAACGCCTTTGGGCGGCGGACCGCCGGCCCGGGCCGCGGCGGACGGGCCCACCGTCACCCGGGAGGATCTGGCCGCCTACTATGGCCTTGCATCGCCCCGGCCCGGTTATCCCTCTGGCCTCCATGTCGGCAGTACTCCGTCGGAATCAGCGGCGCGTCGGCCCGGTTTAAATGCCGGTCCCGATCCACCGCGATTCAGCGGGCATCCGCCCGGGCCCAGGGCCAGCAGGACCGGCGGGGGGCCATCCAACCCGGCACGAGAGGGGGCGTCCAGCCCCAGGATGCCGGAGCCACCGGCATCGGCCCAAACCCGGCCCCTGGGTTCCTTCATCGACGAAATGCGGGCCTTCCACACCCTGTGCGGCAGCGTCGCCGTCGGTCCCGATGCCCGGCTCCTGTGGTTCCAGCTTTTCCTGGACATCAACGAGGCCCGCTGGCCCGAGGCGCTGCCCTACAAGGCAGCCCATTACGCCTACAGCCTGGACCTGTCCGTGCGCCGGATCCGGGACGCCATGAAGGAGCTGGTCATCCTGAAGCTGGCCGTCCACCATGGCCGCAATCAGAAGCACCAAAGCGTCACCCTGAACAGCGTCATCCCCATGGCGGGCATCGTCCGGGACCATCCCATCACCGTGCCCCTGCATCAGGCCCTGGGCATCCCCTCGAAATACACCGCCCATGACCCCGGCCGTATGTCGCGCTTCACCTGCCGGTACTGATAAAATTGTCCGCAAAGGGCGGACAGAACAGTCCTCTGTGGATAACCTGAAAAGCGTCCTGCGAAAATCGTCCTGTCAATCAGCTTGACGGCAGGGGAGCCGTCAAGCTGATTTGACCGCCACGTCCTGCAGAATCCGACAAGGTTCTTATTATATTAAGATAATTAAGAAGACATACTCATATAAATAACTGGAGGAGACCACCCATGAACATTTGTTCCAACCCTGAAATCTGTATGCTGTCTGCGGACGGCAATCACCCCGATGACAGCCGATCCAACCCTTCCGCCGTTTTAAAAACCAAGGCTGACGATCTGGAAATTGACCGGCATCTGATATTTCAAGATAAGGCTGGTGATTCAGCATTAGACCGGCAAATGATGCCCAAAGACAAGGCAGGCGATTCAGAATCCATCCGGCATCGGATGCGCAAAACCAAGGCCAGTGACCCCAATGTGGCAAGGAACCGGGTTCCTCCGGTTACGAATGATGCCTCCGGAGAGGCTGGGCACCCGATGTCCGGAGACAAGGCCGGTGGTGCAGAATCTGACCGGCATGGGATGCCTGAAGTCCCGGCCAGTGACCTCAATGCGGCCCGGTACCGGGTTCCTCCGGTTACGGATGATGCCTCCGGAGAGGCCGGGAACCCGATGCCCGGAAGCAAGGCCGAGGGTTCAGAATCCAACCGGCATGGGATGCCTGAAACCCCTGCCAGTGACCCCAATGCGGCCTGGTACCGGGTTCCTCCGGTTACGGATGATGCCTCCGGACCGGCCGGGCGCCCGATGTCCGGAAGCAAGGCCGGTGGTGCAGAATCCAACCAGTATTGGATGCCTGAAACCCCGGACGATGACCCCGCCGCCCTGGCCGCCCTGGTGGCGGACTACCTGCCCCTGGTGCGCCGGGCCGCCCGCCGCATGCCCGCCCGGGAACGGGAGGACGCCATCGCCGAAGGCCAGTACCAGCTCATCCGGGCCATCAAGGCCTATGACCCCAATACCGGCCTGGACCTGCCGGGGTACCTGAAGATCAAAATCAAGTATGGCATGTTCAACTATTTCCGCCGCTACCGCTGTGAGGCCGACCGCACCGTGGCCGAGGGGGACATCCTCACCCGGGTCGAGGCCCTCCAGGCTGCCCGCCCCGACCCCATGGACAGCCCCGCTGCCCAGGTCCTCCATCGTCTGGACGAGGAACGGCTCCGCGCCGCCCTGGATGCCTTGAGCCCCGGGGAGCGGGCCTGTCTGGAGGCCCTTTACTGGATGGGGATGGGCTACGACGAGACGGCACAGGCCATGGGGGTGACGGCAAACACCGTCACCAAAATGAGAAGCCGTGCACTCAAAAAACTTAAAATCAGAATGGTCTGACCCTCGGTTCGGCTGTATCAGGAAGGCACGCCGGGAAAGGGAGGGAGGACGGTTGGAAAAGCAAAGTAAAAACTTAAGCAATGATTAATTTTTAAAAAATATCGCATTTCTTGTCACGAAAATTGCCCTTTGGTGAATATTACTAAGTGTAAGGCAAAATAATCGAAGGAGGTAATGCACATGGCAATTACCAAACAGCTCACCGGCAAATCCCTGAAGGTCCTGAACAACTACGGCACTGTGGACGGAAAGGTGGTCACCAAGACCAAGACCTACTCCCAGATCCTCCCCGCCGCCACCGACGAGGCCATCCTCACCGTGGCCAAGGCCTTTGATGCGCTGACCTCGCCCACCATGGAAGACACTTATGTGGTGGATACCAACCAGCTGATTGAGACGGCTTAAGGGGACTGGTTGGGTGTCCGGGGTCAGGAAACACCTGCGGCGCTATCTGATTTGCGAAGCAAAATAGGACATAGCACCCATGCAAGGCCCATCCAAGAGGGCAAGCTGAAAGCGCAGGCCGATTGGGAATGGGCTACTGCTGCGGTGCTATCTGGTTTGCGAAGCAAAACAGGACATAGCACCCATGCAAAGCCCATCCAAGAGGACAAGCCGAAGGCACAGGCCGATTGGGAATGGGCTACTGCTGCGGTGCTATCTGATTTGCGAAGCAAAACAGGACATAGCACCCATGCAAGGCCCATCCAAGAGGACAAGCCGAAGGCGCAGGCCGATTGGCAATGGGCTACTGCTGATGCGGCGCTGCTTCGCTCCGCTCAGTGTGTTACGGCCCAGAGGGCCTTACACCAGCACCTAAAAATGCAAAGCAGTTTGCATTTTCTTTACGGTGCTTACGCGGCCACTTCGCCCTGGTGTTATCCTGTCCCCGGACACCCAACGCGAGACGGTATCTTCAATCCGCAGTCTATTAGTATGAATTCAGAATGAAAAAGAAAAAAGAAAAAGAAGGAGATTAACACATGGCAACAACAACGACCAAAGACCTCGTCTGCACCTTCGTGATGGACGATGGCACCAACAGCAGCATTACGATTCCGGATTACAATCCGGAGGTGGCGGATGCCACGATCAAGACCCAGCTGAATGCTGCGGTGGCGGCGAATGTCCTGGGTTCCGGGGGCCACGCCTTTACCGGGCTGTCCGCGGTGAAGAAGGTGGATACCACGACGACTGAAGTTACCATTGAGTAGCTTTTGACCGAGCGCAAAGCGCGACAGGCAAAAGCTCAGGGCACTGTTCATGAGCACGCGTAAGCGTGCGAATAGTGCCCGGTACTCAATGGTACGCAAGTGACGAGGCTTTCTTCCACAAAGTGGAATCAAGAAAGCCGAGGAACTTGTGATCCTTGGAGTAAGCCCAGCCCGGGGGACAGGGGATGGGGTGGGGTTACTGGCCGGGGTTGCCCTGCCGGGGCTGTCCGTGACTGGCATCAATATGCAAGGCTCACGCTCATCAGACAGCTGCGCTGTCTGCTTCGAGATCGCCTTGATATTATGCCATTCACGGACAGATCGTCTTTTCCACTCTCTTTATCCATCTGGGTTTTCTTCAATCCTCACTCCCGGCGCGTCCGGTATTTATCATCCCCGGTTACCTTTTAATGTACGCTGCATGGTGATCGCTGTGCAGTAGCCTTTCAATAATAGCGGAGTGGTGGCGGGGTGAAAAGTTACCATTCGCGCTGGGTGTCCGCGGACAGGATAACACCAGGGCGAAGTGGCCGAGAACAGTGCTTTCCTGTACTCGGCCCCTGAGCGTCGGTGTTTCCTGACCGCGGTCACCCAGTCAGCAATCTCCCGCATCACCCCGCTGCCCAGTTGCTTAGCTACATCATCATCCCCCCAGAAAGGACCCGCCCATGCCCGTTATAGAAAACCTGACCCTCATCCTCAGCCTGGTCCTGGGCCTCATCACCCTGATCACCTACGTCATCCGCGCCGCCACTAAGAACACCAACGCCATCGCCCGGCTGACCCTCATCCTCCATCAGCTGGACGAAACCCTGCGGGACATGCAGACCGAGATCAGCGAGAACCGGCGGCGCTTTGAGGACCGTCTGGACGGCCACGACAGCCGTTTGGCCGCCCTGGAGGCCCGGGCGGGGGAGGGGCAGGGATCGAAAGATCATCACCATTAACTTCCTCCCCAACCACCCGGCCCCGCCTTGAAGAAAGGCTGCCGGGCGTTTTTACCGGCATCCTTGGCAAAAAAAGCCCCCCTTCACCGCGCCAACCCGTATTCATCCAAAAGGAGAACTTTTACCCATGCCTCAAGAAATAACCCCTATGACCCAAGAAACCGAACGCCTCAAAGCCATCGCCAACCTGCTGTGGCTGGCCGTATCCCTTTTAAGCGCCGGGCTCACCGCCCGGGGCCACGACGCCCTGCCCATCACCGAAGCCCAGATCCTCACCGTCATCACCACCGGCAGCACCATCCTCAGTGCCCTGGCCTGCTGGTGGAAGAACCAGAACTGGACGGAAGAAGCCGTCCGGGCCCAGGCGTATAAGGATCGGCTGACCCACCAAAAGACAGGGGAAGACTGACAAGCAGGGACTCTGGATAGTGGCAAGGCTAAATAAAGCTGAGCATCATAGAGAGTCCCAGACAGAAAAAATCCCCATATCCGCAATTATGCAGATATGGGGATTGAATCATCCAATTGGTTACTTGCTCTTCACGATACACGTTCGAAGAAAAGGCGTCGGTCAAGCCTTAGGCCCATCGTTATCAGGCTGATTCTTCATCAGCTCCTCCATGGTAATATCAAATTTAGATACAATGATATCCGGGGAAAGAAAGCCAATCAAACTGCGGGCTGTCTTTAAAGTTTGTTTTTTTGCAAGCTCACGTTCGGCCTGTAGTTCCCGATTGGCAAGCTCACGTCCGGCCAGCAAGCCTTCCTGGTATTTTTCTTTATCACGTAAATACAGATTCATAAACTCCGCCTCCCATTCGGTATTGGATTTGATGCGCGCAAGTTCAGAGGACATGGCCTCAACCAGCGGGTTGTCGTCATTGGCCGGCATGGCCGTGTCCAGAAAGGTCAGGACCTGGTCCAGCTTGGGGTCGATGGCGTCGGTGCCGCGGGTGTTGAAGAAGCACATGTGATTCTCCAGTTGCCCATGATACACATCCTAAAGAAGGGAAATCAGTCAAGCTTGAGGCCCCTCGTCATCGGGCGGATTCTTCATCAGGTCTTCCATGGAGATATCAAATTTGGATACAATAATATCCGGAGAAAGAAAGCCGATCAAGCTGCGGGCTGTCTTCAAAGTTTGCTTTTTGGCGAGCTCCCGTTCGGTTTTTATTCCTTGTTGGATACCCTCCTGGATAAACTCTTTTTTAAAGAGGTCCATGGTTTTGTCCTCGTTGTATTCGTTCATTAACATATCGGTTACCTCCACGCGATGCGCTTCTAAAATCTTTGATAACACATTGGTTTCAATACACTTTTTAACAGCTAAATCAATGGCTTCCTCAATGGGATGTTCCTTATTGAACTGTTTGACCTGATCCACAAAGTAGGCGTATTCCCAAAGAGGCCGGCATTTTTTCATGATGGCGGCGTTGTGGGGCAGGTTGATGTTGAGCATGGTTGCCGTCCATTCATAGCAGCCGCCGTCTCTGGACGGGGCGGTGAATAAATCTGACAGCTTGAGGATTTCCTGGTCCGGGGCTTCCTTGTTGCCATTGTAGAACACCACATACTGCGGTGTGGGAATCCTCAGCCGCTTGCTGCTGTAGATATTGAGCTCATGGGTGTCAACGTAGCGTTCGTACATGGATGCATAGTAAAACAATCCCCGCAGCGGCATATTGGGATTGTAGGTGCTTTGGTGTTCGTACAGGTTCAAAGCGTCTTCCACAATAAAGGATACGTCATTTTTAAATCCCATGTAAATGAAATCCTCGATGGTAGCAATTTCCAGCCCATCGATATCTGAATAATCAGACCCATTGAGGGCATTGTAGAGAGACAGCAGATTTTCCTTGCGCTCTTCGGCTCCAAAGATGAATCGGAACAGCCGGTCTTTGTATTGAAGATTGGTTTTTGATTCCATGGTATCCTGCCTCATTATTTATTATGTTTATTATACCAGCTTTACCTCAAAAACACCAGATGGGAAAGTAAGAGTTAAGGCAGCGCTTCATCCGTCCAGACATACCCCCATGACCAACGCCCGGCGTGACCGGGTATCAACCAACCCAGCATTGACTATACCATTCAATTAAAAAGGAGTACCCTCATGCCCAACCTGGAACAAGCCACCCAACTATTCGAATCCCTCTGCAACGACGACGCCCACGGCTACAGCCAGATCGACCGGTGGGGGGAGTACAGCGATTTTGACTGCTCCTCAGCCATCATTTACGCCTTCCAGCAGGCGGGCTACCCCGTGTACAGCGGCCGCCACGAGGGCTACACCGGCAATATGGCCGACGCCTTTGCCGCCATCGGCTTCGCCGTGCTGCCGGCGGACGTGGACCTGGTCCGCGGCGACATCCTCCTCAACGTGGCGGATCACGTGGCCCTGTACCTGGGGGACGGCCTCCTGGGCGAGTTTTCCCAGTCCGAGGACGGCGGCATCGACGGGGCCTCCGGGGACCAGACCGGCGTCGAGGCCTATATCCACGGGTACTACGACTTCCCCTGGGACTGCGTGCTGCGGGCGCCGGAGGAAGCGGCGTACCCTGGCGACAGTCTGTCACCCTCCGCCAATTCCGCTGATCCCAGCAACTCAGCCAATCTCAACGGCAGTCTGTATCCCTCCGCCAACGCCGATGGCCCGTCCAGTCCAACCGCCCCCACCGGCAGTCTGCATCCCTTCACCAACCCCGACGGCACCCCCTGGCCCAGGGACCCCTTCGTCGACCTCCCGCCCCGGACCGACCCTCTGTCCATCCGCTACGCCGCCTGGACCATCGAAGACGGCTGGCTCCCGGCGGTGACCGACTTCACCGACTATGCCGGGGTGCCCGGCCATCCCATCCGGGGCCTGGCCATCGACCTGGACGGCTGTGGCTGGTACCAGGTCCGGACCCAGGATTCGGGCTGGCTCCCCGCCATCCGGGGGTGCGACGCCGCCGACTGGGAAAACGGCGTGGCGGGGGACGGAAGCCCCATCACCGCGGTGCGGGTGTACTACGAAACCGCCGACCCCCGCCAGACCGGCTGGCTGGCCGCCGCCTACCAGGCGGCCCCCATCGGCGGGGACTTTTACCCCGTCCAGTACGACGACAACCAGGGCAAGGGCCAGGACGGCTACGCCGGAGACGCCGTCACCCCCATGGACCGGTTCCGCCTTCGGCTGGAATGACCCGCCCAAACAAACCCAACCGGCCTCGGCGGCAGTCTGGCCCCCCAGCAGCAGTCTGTCTCCTTCCGTCAACCCAACCGCCCCAACGGCAGTCTGTACCCCTCTGCCAACCCAACCAACCCCAGCGGCAGTCTGCCTCCCTTTGCCAACTAAACCACCCCAGCGGCAGTCCGTCTCCCTCCGCCAACCCAACCATCCCCAGCGGTAGTCTGTCTCCCTCCGCCAACCCAACCGCCCCCAACGGCAGTCTGTACCCTCTGCCAACCCAACCAACCCCAGCGGCAGTCTGTCTCCCTTTGCCAACCCCTCATCCGCCAACCCAGCCACCCCCATCGGCAGTCAGTCTCCCTTCGCCAGCCCAACCACCCCCAGCAGCAGTCTGTCTCTCTCCGCCAACCCAGCCAGCCCCATCGGCAGTCAGTCTCCCTTCGCCAGCCCAACCGCCCCCGTCGGCAGTCTGTACCCCTCTGCCAACCCCTCATCCGCCAACCCAACCACCCCCATCGGCAATCTGCTTCCCTTTGCCAACCCTTTATCCGTCAACCCAACCACCCCCGCATCAATCTGCCTCCCTCCGCCACCCCCAGCAGCAATCTGTCCACCCCCATCATAAATCCAATCCACTCCGCCCAGTATCCCCCCAGACATCCCCCAAAAAAGAGCTTGTAGGATTCCACCCAGGATGATATCCTATAAAAAACAAAACGACAGGAGATAAACCATGAAGGAATACCGATTGCCGGCGCATTTTTGGGAAGAACACGCATTCACCGAATTTTCATCGCCCAATTTCATACAGGAGCGGCTGGATGCTTGGGGAATGGGCGAAATTTGGGAACAGGCGGAAGCGCTTGAGCCCTTCCTGGACCCGTCCATGAAAGAGGCATATCAAAAGGAAGCGGAGCGGATCGCGGCCATCCAGACGGGAGAAGACGTGGTGGCGTGCATGCGCAAAACGGTCAGCCCCCTCAATCAAACCGAATTGATCAATAAAGCCCTCACCATGCAGGAAGCCGTCATGCCCCTGGTCCTGAAAAGGCTGCTGACATCGGGGCAGGACCACTTCATCGAAGGCGCCGCCCTTTTGTACGGCCTCGCAGAGGACCAGTACGTGGAGCAGGCCTATGCGGTGTACGGCCAGATCCGCAGTCCCTACGCCAGGTCCCTCATCTGCACCATCCTCGGGTTCAAGAAAAAGGTGGAATACACCGACTTTCTGTTGGAACAGTACGAAAAGTTATTGAAAATCCCTTCGGAAGATTCCCTGGAACAGGGCCCCCTCATGGGGCTGGACCTGATTTATGAGGGGCAGGAAGTTGTCCGGGCAGAGTGATCCGGGGGACGGACGGGATATCACAGCGGCCATATTTGAAAAAATCGGGAGGATCTTATGGAAAAAAAGTTGGACGGACAGTTATTGGTCCACGTGGTTTATACGGTCAAACCGGGCTGCCGGGACCGCTTCCTCCGTGAACTGGCGGCGGCCGCATGGGTTGATGGGCTGGAATCAGCCTGTTTACGCATCGTTTTTATTGCCATTAAAGGAAAAGAAGGATAAAATAGGAACCAGACATTTGACCAAACCATGCGTACAGTGGTTGGAAGGTTGACACAAGGAGGAAGCCATGGATTGCGATGAAATCATGAAGATCAGGAACAGGGACAACAGTTTTTCCGCCTATTTGGGGATCATGACCACGGAAATGAGACCGGGTTACGCCAAGGGCGAAATGGCGGTCACACCGAATTTGCGCAACGTCATCGCCTCGGTCCACGGCGGCGTGACCTACACCCTGGCGGATACCATCGGCGGCGCGGCGGCAACGTCCCATGGCTTTTACGTGACGACGGTATCCGGTAATTTCAATTATCTGGCACCGGCACTGGACACAGAAAAATTGATCGCCGTGGCACAGGAGATAAAGGTGGGCAAGCGCATCACCGTGTGTGATGTGAAAATTTACGACGATGATGACCGCCTGCTGGCCATGGGGGTCTTCACCTACTCCAATTTGGGCAGACGGTACGGGGAATGACGAAGAGGGCCGGCAGCATCACCACCGGCCCCCTTCGTTTTTTTTGCGATGAAGCGCCTCTGTCCACCGGTTGGCCACCTATCAGTCAAAATTGACTGATAAATTGAAAAAGAGGACACCAGGTGGCCGCCCATCAGTCAAAATTGACTGCTAAATCAGAAAACCGTCCACCAGGTGTCCACCTATCAGTCAAAATTGACTGATAACCCACCCCCCTTCACACAGCCACAAAAAAACCAAAACCTCAGAATCTTCACCATAAAAATGAAGACTCCGAGGTTTTTTAACACAGACGCCCTAAAACACAAACGCCTTATCATTCCCTTCCCGCAGCGCCTCCGCAATGGTCCCGCAGGCACCGCAGTCCCCGATGCGGGTCACCTTGTCAAAGGCTTCCTCAAAGGCCGGAAGGCCGTCCTGGTTGGGGCGCACCCCCAGGGCCAGCACCACGGCATCGGCATCCAGGGTGGACGCTTCCTCCGTGCCCGTGGCCACCAGGGTCACCGTGTCCGCGGCGATGGCGGTCAGGGTCTTGCCCGTGAGGATGGCCGTCCCGGCGTCGGTCAGGCGCTTGAGGAGCACAGCCTTGGCGCTGTCGTACAGCGCCGTCCCCACGTCGTCCAGCATTTCCACCACCGTCACCTGGTTATCGGCGCATAAAAACTCCGCCGTTTCCAGGCCCGTCACGCCGCCGCCGATGACGGCGATCCTTTTACCGGAAAGGCGCACGCTGCCGTCCAGCACCTGGGTGTAGGCGTACACATTTCCACCGTCCACCCCCGGCACCCTGGGGACGATGGGCGTCCCGCCGGTGGCCAGCATCACCCCGTAGGGATGGAGGGCCTTGACCGCATCCACCGTGGCTTCGGTGTTCAGCCGCACCTCGACCCCCAGCGCTTCAAGCTCTGCCTTCTGGGTTTCGATGAATTCGGAAATCATCTCCTTGTGGGGGGGCTTGTCCGCCTGGTTCATGGCGCCGCCCAGGGCGTCCGAGGCTTCAAAGAGCACCGGGGCAAAGCCGCGCCGGGCCAGCACGCCGGCCGCCTGCATCCCCGCCGGGCCGCCGCCGATCACCGCCACCGCCCGGCCATCGCCGTCTTTTTTCAGGGTATCGTCATTGTAGAGGGTCTCCCGGCCCAGCACCGGGTTGATGGTGCAGGCGATGGGGCGGCCCATGTTGGCCACCTTGAAGCAGTACAGGCAGGCCAGGCACTTGCGGGTCAGGGTTTCCTGGCCGGCCTTCGCCTTTTCCGGCCACCGGGAGTCGGTGAGGAACAGCCGCCCCGTGGCCACAAAATCACAGACGCCCTCTTCCAGCATCTGCTCCGCAACGGGGGCGTGGCGGATGGTGTTGACGGCGATGACAGGAATCGCCACACTGTCCCGCACCCCCTTTGCCAGGTGCTTTTTCCAGCCCTCGGCAAAGCCGTTGGGCTCGATGATGGTATAGCCGCTTTCGTAGGTGCCGCAGCTCACGTTGAGGCAGGCCACCCCCAGGCCCTCCAGGTACCGGGCCATCTGAATGGCGTCATCCAGCTTCAGGCCGCCCTCCACGAACTCGTCGCCGTCCAGACGCACGCTGATGGGGTAGTCCGGCCCCACCATCGCCTGGATCCCCCGGATGATCTCCGTCAGGAAGCGCATGCGCCCTTCAAAATCCCCGCCGTATTTGTCCGTGCGGTGGTTGGTGGTGGGGCTGAGGAACTGGCCGATGAGGTAGCCGTGGGCCGCGTGGAGCTCCACCCCGTCGATGCCCGCCGTTTTGGCGATGACGGCGCCGCGGATGAATTCTTTGACCAGGGTTTCACATTCTTCGGTCGTCAGGGCCCGGGGCTCTTCCCCGATGGTGGCGCAGGTCACGGCGCTGGGCGCCACGATCTGCCGTCCCCCCAGCAGCCGGCCGGGGGTCTGGCGCCCGGGGTGATGGAGCTGCAAAAAGATCCTGGTATCGTGGCGGTGCACCGTATCCGCCAGCTTCACCAGGCGCTGGATGTGCGTGGCCCTGGTGGTGCTGAGCTGGCAGCCCATGCCCACGCCGGTTTCATCGTCGATGCGGGTGATCTCCGTGATGATCAGGCCGCAGCCGCCCGCCGCCCGTTCCTCGTAATAGCGGATGATCTCATCCGAAGCCTCGCCGCCTGAAGAAGCAAAGCCGGTGCCCATGGCCGGCATGACGATGCGGTTTTTGAGGGTCAGCTTGCCAATCCGGCCCTTTTCAAATAATTTGGGGTAATCCATAAAACCCACCTCTTTCTGTTTGTCGTTGACTCTATTATACGGGTCTTTCCCCGGAAAAGGTAGAGGAGGCCGACACAAAAATCCCTTTCTTTTTTGTGCGCGATGCACTAGAATAGGACCCAGAGAGACGGGAGGCGGAAAAATGCTGTTTTCGACGATTGCAAAGGAGCTGGAAGGAAAACTGACCCTTCAATACCGGCATTTGGCCGGGGACGGGGAAATCCTGGACGTGGACTTCATGGAAAACCACCAGGGGGATTTCAACCCGGAGGTCATTTATTTTGGGCACGCATCACAGTGCCCGTCCGAGGGGGGGACGCCGGCCTGGGCCGTCCTCGCCGGGGAGGAGCCGGCGGACCGGGGGATGGGCTGCCTGGGGGTCGCCGGGGAGGACCTGATGGCGGCCTTCCGCTATGTGTACCAGCTCCTGGGCCGGTCCCGCAGCGCCGAGCGCATCTACATGGACATGCTCCAGATGCTCCTGGCGGGCAAGGGCCTGTCCGCCGTCCTGGACGAGTACTCCCGGCAGATGGAAAAGTTCCTGGTCATCCTGGACGCCACCGGGAAGATCATCGCCCACTCCGACGCCATCATCGAAGACGCCCTGTGGCAGGCCTTCGTCAGCCAGGGGTACTGTTCCTATGAATTCATGGCCCACATCAACCGGGTGTCCCGGCAGACCCGGAGCCCCATGAAGGGCGAGCCCCTGCTCTCCTATTGCCGGGAAAACGACAATTACTACCTGAGCGGGGATGTGACCGTCCACGGGGAGTGGATGGGCTACGTGTTCATGATCAGCCCCAGCGGGGAATTCAGCGAACAGGAATCGGACATGCTGGCCCTGCTGTGCCGGGCCGCCGCGGACGACTTCCGGCGCCGGCAGGAGCGCGACGGCGTCCGGGCCTATTTGTACGGCGGCATCCTGGGCGAGCTCCTGGGGGGCCTCGACGGCGAAGGGGCCCGGTCCCGGATCCGGACCGGCAAGCTGGACTTCCCCGGCCGCATGGAGGTGTGGGTCATCCGGACCCAGTATTTTTCAGGGGAGGACTACGTGGAAAAAATCCTGGTGCCCTCGGTGATGGCCATCCTGCCGGGGACGCCCTGCCTGCGGGTTCAGAACGGCCTGGCCCTGGTGGTGGATGAAAAGGCGGCCGGCCGCCCGGAGGTCCGCGGGGAGATGGAAGCCCTGTGCGCCAGGCAGCATCTGAAGGCCGGGGCCAGCGAGGCCTACACCGACCCGGTGCGCTTTCCGGACTACTTCCACCAGGCGGAAAAGGCCCTGGCCATCGCCTGGAAGACCGGCTGGGACGGCTGGCTCTGCCAGTACCGGGAGGTGCTCTTCGAAGCCATGCTGGAGGCCCTGCCCGATGGAACGCGGCTGGAGGACTTCTGCCATCCGGCCCTGGCCACCCTCCGGGCCTACGACAGCGCCAAGGGGACCAGCCTCTTCACCACCCTGAAGACCTACGTCCAGACCGGGTTCAACCAGAACCTCACCGCCCAGAAGCTCTTCCTCCACCGGAACACCATGGGCTACCGGCGCCAGCGCATCGAGGAAATGTGCGCCATCGCCCTGGAGGACCCGGGGACCCGGTTCCAGCTGGCCTGCTCCTTCCGGATCCACCGCTATCTGGATGGGGATGAGGGCCCATGACCCGCCTGGCCCCATGGCCGGAGGGAACGCCGGCTGATGAGATCAAGCGGTTTGGAAAAGTGGATTGTAAAGACGACAGGAGGAAAGAATCATGGATGGAATGGGATCAGCCTTAATCGTGATCGACATGCAGAATGGGTTCCTGGAGCCAGAATCGCCGCTGTGCATCGCCCAGGCCAAGGCCACGGTGCCGGCCTGCGCCCGGGCCATCGGCCAGGCCCGGGAATGGGGGATGCCGGTGATCTTCGTGACCCGGATCTACCGGGAAGACGGCAGCGATGTGGAGCTCGGCCGGAAGGCGGTGTGGGAAGCGGGGGGGCGGCCCCTGTCCCCGGGCAGCACCGGCCCCCTGTCCCCGGAAATGCCGGAGGCCTTCGGCGAGGGCCCCGGGGATTACCACATCGTCAAGCCCCGGTTCTCGGCCTTCTTCCAGACCCCCCTGGACCTCTTGCTGCGCCGGCTCAAAATCGCCAGGGTGTGCCTGATCGGTACGACCACCCCCAACTGCATCCGGACCACGTGCTACGACGCCCTGTCCCTGGATTACCAGGTGCTCATCCTCTCCGACGGCTGCTCTTCCAACACCGACGCCATCCAGCAGGCCAACCTGGAGGACATGGGCCGGGTGGGAGCCGTCATCACCACCACCGGACGCTGGCAGGAATTCATCCTCTCATGATAAGCCGGAATTCATCCTTTCATGATAAGCCAAAATTCATCCTCTTATGATAATTTGAAGAAAAAAACTTTAAGTTATTGCATTTTATAAGCATAATGGATTATAATATGATTATAAAACGCAGGAGGACAAGGTTATGGGAAAACAGACGTATATCGCCATCGACCTTAAATCATTTTACGCTTCCGTGGAGTGCGTGGAGCGGGGTCTGGACCCCCTGGCCACCAACCTGGTGGTCGCGGATCCCAGCCGGACGGAAAAAACCATCTGTCTGGCCGTATCGCCGTCCCTGAAGGCCTATGGGGTGCCGGGACGGCCCCGGCTCTTCGAGGTCGTGCAGAAGGTGAAGGAGGTCAACCAGGGCCGCAGGCAGCCCTTTGAGGGGTCATCCCATGATGCCGGTGCATTAAAAGGCAATCCCCGCCTGGCGGTGGATTACATCACCGCGCCGCCCCAAATGGCCCTGTACATGGCCTACAGCGCCCGGATTTACGACATCTACCTGAAGTACATCGCCCCGGAGGACATCCACGTCTACTCCGTGGACGAGGTGTTCATGGACGTCACCCACTATCTCGGGACCTATAAAATGACCGCCCATGAGCTGGCGATGAAGATGATCCGGGATGTGCTGAGGTCCACCGGGATCACGGCGACGGCGGGCATCGGGACCAATCTGTACCTGTGCAAGATCGCCATGGACATCGTGGCCAAAAAGATGCCGGCGGACAAGGACGGGGTGCGCATCGCCGAGCTGGATGAAATGAGCTACCGCCGCCAGCTGTGGGATCACCGGCCCCTGACGGATTTCTGGCGGGTGGGCCGGGGCTACACCCGGAAGCTGGAGGCCAACGGCCTTTACACCATGGGGGACATCGCCCGGTGCTCCCTGGGGAAGCCCAGCGCCTACCACAACGCCGACCTGCTGTTCACCCTGTTCGGCGTCAACGCCGAGCTGCTCATCGACCACGCCTGGGGCTGGGAGCCCTGCACCATGGGGGACATCAAGACCTACCGGCCCCAGTGCAACAGCCTGGGGTCGGGGCAGGTGCTCGCGTCGCCCTACACCGTCAAAAAGGCCCGGCTCATCGTCCGGGAGATGACCGACCAGCTCATCCTGGACCTGGTGGACAAGGGCCTGGTCACCGACCAGGTCGTCCTGACCATCGGCTACGATATGAAAAGCCTGGAGGGCGCCGGAAGGCGGGCGGCCTATCAGGGGGAGGTCACCACCGACCATTATGGCCGCAGGGTGCCCAAGCACGCCCACGGCACGGCCAACCTGCCCCGGCTGACCGCCTCGGCGGCCCGGATCATGGACGCCGTCATGAAGCTCTACGAGTGGATCATCAACCCGGACCTCCTGGTCCGGCGGGTCACCATCACCGCCTGCCACGTGGTCCGGGAGGACCAGGTCCCCAAGGTCCGGCCCGCCGAGCAGCTGGACATGTTTGTGGATTATGAGGCCCGAAGGAAGCAGGAGGAATTGGAGGAAGCCGCGGCGGAGCGGGAGAAGCGGATACAGCAGGCCATCCTGTCGGTCAAGCGGAAGTACGGGAAAAACGCCATCATGAAGGGCATCAGCCTGGAAGAGGGGGCCACCGCCATGGACCGGAACAACCAGATCGGGGGGCACCGGGCATGAAGGACAAGTACAGGGACATGATGGACCAGCCCCTGCCCCAGCTGGCAGGGCACCCGCGGATGAGCATGGAAAACCGGGCGGCCCAGTTCGCCCCCTTCGCAGCCCTGACCGGCTACGGGGAAGCGGTGGCGGAAACGGCCCGGCTGACCGAGGAGTGGGTCGAGCTGGACGAGGATGCCATCGCCCTGCTGGACGGCAGGCTCCGGGAGATAAGGGATAAGCTGGCGGAACAGCCCGTCGTCACCGTGCGCTATTTCGTTCCCGACCCCCGGAAATCCGGGGGCGCGTACAGGACCCAGACCGGCCGGGTCCGGAAGATCGATGGGTTCAAAGGGATCCTCGTCCTGGGGGAAGACTGTGAAATCCCCATCCGCCGCATCGTGGGGATAGGGGATTGAGGAAAATTTCAGTGTTTTGTGCTATCCTCATACTCATGAAAGAAGGTGAGCACATGGACTTTAATTTTGACGACATGAAAAAGGCCGCAGTCGAAGTGAAAAAGAATGTATCAGCTGAACAGATTGCCCAGGCGACGGGAGGAAAGATTTCCGCCGATATGGCCCAGAAGGGACTCGATATGATCCCCGACGATCAGGAACAGCCGGTTCAGGACGCACAGAACCAGCAGCCGGATCAGCAGCCAGATCAGCAGCCAGACCAGCAGTCGGACCAGCAGCCGGACCAGCAGCCAGACGATCAGCAGTAAGCTGAAAATGGCTTCGTCCCCGGCCGATGGCCGGAACGCGTGATGGGAATCCCGATGACACCGCAATAAGTCACCGGGATTTTTTATATTCACCCAAAGGGTCTTGACGTTACTTGTACAGGTGCTATAATAAAACTGAAGAAAATGGCGGGGACCGGCTGAGGGCCCGCCGTCCTATTGATTGAAAGGAAAAGAAAAATGGCAGAACAGGATAAACGGATTCTAAAAACGAAGCGCAGGCTGAGGACGGCTTTGATCGAATTATTGGAGGAAGCCCCCTACGAGCATCTGTCGGTCACCGATTTGTGCAGAAAATCCGGGGTGAGCCGCATCACCTTTTACGTCCATTACGGCGACAAGAACGAGATGGTCAGTGAATGGTTCGACGAGATGTTCGAACGGGCCTCGGCCATCTTCAACCAGCTGGAGGCGGAAAACAACCCGGAGGGCGGGGCGGTGGAAAGCTGCCTGAATTTGCTGGACGGGATCTTCATCATGCAGGAGGAGTACGGGGATTTCATCCAGTCCCTCCTGATGGAAAAGAACCCCTATCTGGCCTTCGCCTATTACTGGTACGTCCTGCGCCAGGCGGAGGTGTGCAGCAGGCCCTTCATCCAGGAAATCGCGACCCTGTATCCCCTGGCCATGACCACGAACATGATCTGCTCCGGCGTGTGGGGCTTCGTCCGCACGGGCTTCCAGGGGCATTACCCCGTGGAAAGCGTGAAGGCCCAGGCCAAGGAGCTGCTCTTCCATCTGCTCCAGTCCGATATCCTGTCAGATCCGGGGGCTGCTGCAAAATCACTTAATGAATGAGGTGTGGAAAATGTCGAAAAAATTAAAGATCTGGTTCATCGTTTCAATCGTCCTGGCCATTGCCGGCGCGGTGATGCTCTACCCCGTCGGGGCCCCATCCTGGAACATTATTTTCGTCATCATCAAGGCCGGCATGGTGACGGGGCTCTTGATCATGGTGCTGGCCGGGAAAACCAAGGGCTTTAAATTGTGGGCCCTGTGCTCCGGCGGGGCGGTGGTCATGACGCTCCTCAAATGGATAACCCTGGGAGGAGCCGCCTTCCTCATGGTGGGAAGCATCTTCGTGGATATCTTCATGCCCGCCATGGCATGGCATTGGATGCGGCAGGAGGGCTGGACCCCGGAACAATTGTAGGATTAAATGACAGAATCGGATTAAATGGCAGGATAAAAAGGAAGCAGGAAAAAATAAACAGGCAGAAAAAATGGCAGGAATGAGGACCATCTTGAAAAAATCTCCGGAGCCCGGATCGGATCAGCGGGTTTCGGAGATTTTTTGCCCCGTGGGATCACACACATCATCCCTGGGCGTGATGGGGCTTCAGGGGCAGGGGCTTCCCGGCGCTGCTGTAGCGCCAGGGCAGATGCCGGAGCTTGTAGTAGGGATTGCTCTTGACCACATGGCCGGCGATGTCGACGGCCAGGGAGCCGATGCGGGCCATGATGGCCAGCCCGAACCGGCGCCAGCCGTATTCCCGGCCGAACAGCCTTCCGATTTTGATGGAAGAGGGCAGATCGTAAAAATGCCTGGCGGCGCGGTAAAATTCCTTTTGAAGGGCCCAGGGGGACATCTTTTTGGGCTGGAAGGTCACATTCATCATGTCGAACTGGGTCCAGTCATCGGTGATCATCCGGTCCTCCGCCACAAACTGGCGGTAAAGGGGGGTCTGGGGGTAGGGGGTGAGGATGGCGGGCTGGAGCTGGTAGGCGTCGATGGACTTGGCGAAATCCACCGCCCGGCGCATGTCTTCCGGCGAATCGTCGTCGATGCCCAGGACGATGCTGGCAATGAGCCGGATCTTGTGATTCCGGCAGGCGACGCCGGCGCGCTGGATATCCAGGATGTTCTGATGCTTGTTGACGGTATCCAGGGCGTTCTGGTTGAGGGATTCGATGCCGATGAGCACCCGGGTCAGATGGGCGCGCTGGAGGAGGTCGAGCAATTCGGGATCCCGGGCCATGTCCGTGCGGCCGAAGAAGAAGGTTTCCTTGAACAGGAGGTTTTCGGCGATCATCCGCCGGCAGATTTCCTTGGCCCGCTCCTTGTCCGCCGTAAAATTGTCGTCCTCAAAATTCATGTAGCGGAAACCCCGTTCCTTGGCCAGGCGGATCTCCGCGATGACATTGTCCACGCTGCGCTGGCGGTAGGGGTAGAACATCCGCGTGGTGGTGCAGAAGCTGCACTGGAAGGGACAGCCCCGGGTGGTCAGGATATTGGCGCTTTCGCAGGGAGTCTCCAGAAGGGAGTAGTCCGCAAAGGGAATGGCATCCAGGTCCTCCACGGGGATGCCCTTCACGATCTTCTGGGTATTCCGCCCCTCGACGATGTCCAGGATGACCCTTTCCGCCTCGCCGGTCACCACCTGATCGGCGTGGGCCGCCGCCTCCTCAGGCATGGCGGTGGCGTGGATGCCGCCGATGATGACCCGGCCGCGGCCCTCCCGGTGGACCCGGTCGGCCAGCTCGTAGGCCCTGGGGGCGTTGGCCGTCATGATGGAGAAGCAGAACACATCCGTCGTCTCCAGCAAATCCTCAAAGGGAACGGCGCCGTTCAATTCCTCGTAAACCGCCACCTCGTGGCCGGCCCTTTTGACGATGCTCCCCAGGACGAGGGGGCCGGTGATGGCGTTGGTGTGACCGTACAAATGGCTGTTGAACCGGTAAATGGGCAGCCTCCGGACAAAAGACGCCGGAGTGATAAAAACAATTTTCATAATCTTCACAATCTCCTTGAAGTTACTTATACAACTGTTATAGTTAATAGGAAAAGAAAATGCAATGTACAGGTGGGGGGATTTGTTGGTTATGGGAAGGGAAGGGGGGATTTTGTCCGGACTTGCATCCGTTACATAAGATTTCATTCAGCTTCAGCGGGAAAATAAAGGCGGCGGCGACGGGCTCATCGGGCTATGATTGTGGGCGGCCAAAGTGTATAATGGAGGTATGGAAAATAACAGTCAATGATTTTGAAGGAGGCGGCGATGGCACAGATATCCCTATTTGAAAATCAGGTTCCCCAGCCCCTGGCGGCCCGGCTCAGACCCCGGTCCCTGGACGAGTTCGTGGGCCAGACCCATTTGCTGGGGGAAGGCAAGGTCCTCCGCCGGCTCATCGACAGCGACCAGGTCTCGTCCATGGTCTTCTGGGGGCCGCCGGGGGTGGGCAAGACCACCCTGGCCCGGATCATCGCGGGCCACACCAAGGCGACCTTCATCGACTTCTCCGCCGTCAACAGCGGGATCAAGGAGATCCGCAAGGTGATGAAGGAGGCGGAGGACAACCGGATCTACGGCGCCAAGACCATCGTCTTCGTGGATGAAATCCACCGCTTCAACAAGGCCCAGCAGGACGCCTTCCTGCCCTTTGTGGAAAAGGGGAGCATCATCCTCATCGGCGCCACCACGGAAAACCCGTCCTTCGAGATCAACGGCGCCCTTCTCTCCCGGTGCAAGGTCTTCGTGCTCCACGCCCTCAAGACGGAGGAGCTCAAGGCCCTCCTGAAGCGGGCCCTGGCCGACGAGCGGGGCTTCGGCGGCCAGGAGATCCGCATTTCCGACGACATGCTGGAGATGATTGCGGCCTTTGCCAACGGGGACGCCCGCACCGCCCTTTCCACCCTGGAGATGGTGGTCCTCAACGGGGACCTGGATGAAGGGGGGGTGACCACGGTGACGGTGGAAACCCTGGAGCAGTGCATCTCCCAGAAGTCCCTGCTCTACGACAAAAACGGGGAAGAGCACTACAATCTGATTTCCGCCCTGCACAAGTCCATGCGCAACTCCGACCCCGACGCGGCGGTGTACTGGCTGGCCCGGATGCTGGAGGCGGGGGAGGATCCTCTGTACGTGGCCCGGCGGGTGACCCGTTTTGCCAGCGAGGATGTGGGTCTGGCGGATCCCCGGGCCCTGGAAATCGCCGTCGCCGCCTACCAGGCCTGCCATTATATCGGCATGCCCGAGTGCACGGTCCATCTGACCCAGGCGGTGGTGTACCTGTCCCTGGCGCCCAAATCCAATGCTTTGTACAGCGCCTACGAGAAGGCGAAAAAGGACGCCCTGACCCAGCTGGCCGACCCGGTGCCCCTGGTCATCCGCAACGCGCCGACCCGGCTGATGAAGGAGCTGGACTACGGAAAGGGGTACCAGTACGCCCACGCTGCCGAGGAAAAGCTGACCAATATGCAGTGTCTGCCTGACTCGCTGCTGGGGACGGAGTATTACGAGCCGACGGAGGAGGGGCTTGAGGCTAAATATAAGGCGCGGCTGGAGCAGATTAAGAGGTGGAAGGCGGGGCATAAGGAAAAATGACAGGGGTGTCATGTTTGGAAGGGGGAGCAACAGGTCGCTGTCCGTCCTGTGAATACATTCCCGTCTCCGCTCCGCATACAGCTTCGCTGTTCGCGTCGAGTCGACCTGGAATGTATTTCACAGGCCGGACAGCTGTACGGTAGGCTTTTTAGCGTGATGGCCCTGTTTGAGATGCGGATGCTACTGGTCGCTATCCGTCATATGAATACATCCCAGTCTCCGCTCCGCGTAGGGGCCGTTAAGAAAATGCAAATCTGTTTGCATTTTCAGGCCCCGGTGTCCGGCCCTCTGGGCCGAGACACACTGAGCGTAAGCGAAGCAGACAAGCTGTTCGCGTCGAGTCGACCTGGAATGTATTTCACAGGCCGGACAGCTGCACGGTAGGCTTCTTAGCGTGGCGGCCCTGTTTGAGATGCGGATGCTACTGGTCGCTGTTCGTCATATGAATACATCCCAGTCTCCGCTCCGCGGACAGCTTCGCTGTTCGCGTCGAGTCGACCTTGGATGTAGTTCATATGCCGGACAGCTGCACGGTAGGTTTCCCGGCGTGACGTCCCTGTTTATTCGTTCGCCGGAGAGTCGCCCGCCTTCAGCCACCCAAACACCTGCCGGTAATAATCGGTGAAGATGCTGCCCTTCTGCCAGATGAAGGTGAAGTCGTGGGCGGCGTGGAAGTCGGGGATGGGGATCATGGCCAGGTGGCCGGTCTGAATTTCGGCCTGGACTACGGATTCGTAGAAGAAGGAGATGCCGGCGCCGGCCATGACCATGGATTTGATGGCCCCCAGGCTGCCGATTTCGCTGTAGCTGGAGAAATTGCCCAGGGTGAGGTTGTGGCTCCACAGGGAGCGCTCCAGCATTTCCCGGGTGCCGGAGCCTGTTTCCCGGACCAGGATGTGTTCTGGGAGCAGGTCGTCCAGGGAGGTGGTGGCTCGTTTAAAGGAGTAATGGGGGGCGCAGACGGGGATGAAGCGCTCTGTTTTATATCGGAGGCCCTCGTAGCTCTGCCTGGGGAAAAAGCCCTCGATGATGGCAAAGTCGATTTCGCCCTGGTTGAGCATTTTGAGTAAAACGTCGGTGTTTTCCACCACCATGTTGAGGCGGATGTCGGGATGGGTTTTGAGAAGCCGGCTCAGGGGGCCGGGCATCAGGTATTCCCCGATGGACAGGGTGGCGCCAAAATGCAGGGTCTGCCGGGAGCTGATCTGCTTGAGCTGGCTCTGGAGGTGCATGACGTCGTGGTTGATGGCGTTGGCGGTCTGGAGGAAGAAGCGGCCGGCCTCGGTCAGGTAGAGCTGCTTGCCCTCGTAGCGGAAGAGCTTGACGTCGTATTGCTCCTCGATGGCGCGGATGTGCTGGGAAACGGCGGGCTGGGTGATGTTCAGCTTTTCAGCGGCCCGGGTAAAGTTCATGGTCTGGCAGACGGTTAAAAAGGTGATGATCCGGAAATCGAGCATGGGTGCCTCCTTGGATTTTGGCTGGTGATGCTTTTCGAATGATGCGTTTCTGATGATAAATAATACTTATAATAACATAATAAACAATAATTTTACATTATCCATGAAAAACTTTATACTGTATTTAATCTTCATTCACTTAGAGCACTTAAGGAGGCATCCAATGAAAAGAGAAATGATTCCAGGCATTTTATTGTGCGTGGCCATCGCGGTGCCCGGCTGGTTTTTGGGAAAGCAGTTTCCCCTCATCGGCGGGCCGGTGTTTGCCATTTTGATCGGGATGGTCATCACCCTGTTTTACAAGGATAAGCGGGCGACCCAGACGGGGATCGCCTTTACATCCAAGAAGATCCTGCAGTACGCGGTCATCCTGCTGGGGTTCGGCCTGAACCTGTCGGAAATCGCCAAGGTGGGGATGACCTCCCTGCCCATCATCCTTTCGACCATTTCGGTTTCCCTGATCGTGGCGTTTTTGCTCCACAAGGTGATGCACATGCCGGCCAACATCTCCACCCTCATCGGCGTGGGCTCGTCGATCTGCGGCGGGTCCGCCATCGCGGCGACGGCGCCGGTCATCGAGGCGGACGATGAGGAGATCGCCCAGGCCATCTCGGTGATTTTCTTCTTTAACATCATCGCGGCCCTGACCTTCCCCACCCTGGGGAACATCCTGGGGCTGAGCAACACGGGCTTCGGCCTCTTCGCGGGGACGGCGGTCAACGATACCTCCTCTGTGACGGCGACGGCGGCGGCCTGGGACGGCATGCACGCCGGGGCCAACACCCTGGACGCGGCCACCATCGTCAAGCTGACCCGGACCCTGGCCATCATCCCCATCACCCTGGTCCTGGCTTTCTGGCAGACGGCCAAGAAGCGCAAGGTTTCGGCGGATGCGGAAAGCACCTTCAGCCTGAAGAGCGTCTTCCCCTTCTTCATCCTGTTCTTCCTGCTGGCTTCGGTGATCACCACGGTCTGCGTGTCGGCCGGGGTGAGTGCGTCGGTTTTCCAGCCATTGAAGGAGCTGTCCAAGTTCTTCATCATCATGGCCATGGCGGCCATTGGCCTGAATACCGATATCGTGAAGATGGTGAAGACCGGCGGCAAGGCCATCGCCCTGGGCGCCTGCTGCTGGGTGGCCATCGCCTGCGCCAGCCTGCTCATGCAGCACGTGCTGGGGATCTGGTAACAAAGGGGGCCGGGTTGCCACAATAGCGAAAGGTTAAGGTCGCTGTCCGGCCTGTAAATACATTCCCGTCTCCGCTCCGCGTAGGGGCCGTTAAGAAAATGCAAATCTGTTTGCATTTTCAGGCCCCGGTGTCCGGCCCTCTGGGCCGAGACACACTGAGCGCCAGCGGAGCAGCTTCGCTGTTCGCGTCGAGTCGACCTGGAATGTAGTTTACAGGCCGGACAGCTGCACGGGGGTTGCCCATCATGGGCAGCTCTTTTTTATTTTTTTGGATAAAATAGGCGGAATCATGGTATAATGATTATAAAGTTATAAAACCTTTGCATTTCGTAAAAGATTGATATAAATGATAAGTTTTAAATGGAGGGATGCTGTATGAATTATGAGGAAAAGTATCTGCAATTATTGGCAGAAAAATATCCGACGGCTCAGGATGTGTGCCGGGAAATCATCAATTCCAACGCGATTTTAAATCTGCCCAAGGGGACGGAGCATTTCATGAGCGATATCCATGGGGAGTACGAGGCTTTTTGCCACATCATGAACAACTGCTCGGGGGTCATCAAGGAAAAGGTGGATCTGCTGTTCAGCGACCGGCTCAGTGAGCGGGAGCGCCAGGAGATCTGCACCCTGGTGTATTATCCCCGGGAAAAGCTGGCATTGGTCCATGAGGCGGGGCAGGATGACCCCGACTGGTACCGGATGACGCTGAACGAGCTCATTGAGATCGCCAAGCTGTTGTCGTCCAAATACACGCGCTCCAAGGTGAGGAAGGCCCTGCCCAAGGAGTTCGGCTACATCATCGACGAGCTCATCCACGCCCAGTCCGACGAGGATGACAACCAGGTCCTGTACCACGAAAAGATCCTGGACACCATCATCCGCATCGACAACTGTGATGCCTTCATCGTGGCCCTGGCGGACCTGATCAAGCGCCTGGCGGTGGACCACCTCCATATCGTGGGGGATATTTTCGACCGGGGCTCCTGCGCTGACCGGATCCTGGACCTGCTGCTGGAGCACCACTCCCTGGATATCGAATGGGGGAATCACGACATCCTGTGGATGGGGGCGGCCTGCGGCAGCACGGCCTGCATCGCCAATGTGATCCGCAACAACATCAAGTATCACAACATGAAGATTCTGGAAAACAAGTACGGCATCAGCCTGCTGAACCTGACCCTCTTCGCGGAAAAGAATTATCCCGAGGAGGACCCCATGGACGCGGCCTACAAGGCCATTTCGGTCATCCTGTTCAAGCTGGAGGGGCAGCTCATCGCCAGACACCCGGAATTCGGCATGGACGACCGGCGGCTCCTGCATCACATCGATTTTGAAGCGGGGGAGGTGGCTGTTGAAGGGCACCGCTATCCCTTGAATACCGAGGATTTTCCCACGGTGGACGCCGGGGATCCCTACGCCCTGTCCAAGGAGGAACGGGCGGTCGTCCGGGAACTGAAGACGGCCTTCTGCAACAGCACGCGGCTCCAGGAGCACATCCAGTTTTTGTACGACAAGGGCGGGATGTACCTGCGCTACAACAACAACCTGCTGTACCACGGTTGTGTGCCCCTGGACAGCGAGGGCAACCTGGATACGGTGGTCCTCGACGGGGTTCCCCGCAAAGGGAAATCCTATTTTGACTACGCGGACAAGATGGCCCGCAAGGCCTTCAGCGACAGGGAAAACCAGGATTACCTGGATTTCATGTGGTACCTGTGGTGCGGGAAGAAATCCCCCCTTTCGGGGCGCAACATGAAGACCTTCGAGCGGACCTTCATCAAGGACAAGTCGGCCTGGAAGGAAGAGGTCAATCCCTATTACACCTTTTACTACGACCCCAAGGTCTGCAACATGATCCTCCGGGAGTTCGAGATTTACTCGCCGGTGTCCCACATCATCAACGGCCACACGCCGGTGAAGACCGTCCAGGGGGAAGAGGCGGTGCGGGCCGGGGGCAAGGTCATCGTCATCGACGGCGGGTTCTGCGAGGACTACCACGAAACCACGGGGATCGCCGGCTACACCCTGATCTTCAACTCCCACGGCATGCGCATCAAGGCCCACCAGCCCTTTACCTCGGTCCAGAAGGTTCTGGAGGAAAACATCGACATCGAATCCAGCTCCAGCACCTTTGAAACGGAAAAGAAGCGCCTCATGGTGGCGGATACCGACGACGGCAAGCGCATCGCCAACCACATCGAGGATCTGGAAAAGCTGCTTTCGGCCTACCGGAGCAATGCCGTCGACTAGGCCTGCTATCCGACCCGTTATTGAAAAAAATGAAAACAGGGTCCGTTTTTTACTATCCAAAACGGGACCGCCCCTTTATAATAGAGGCATCAATACGTTAGAGATGCAGTGACATGGACAAGGACGTCCGGACGATGAGGTTCGGGCGTCTTTTTTTATGGGCTGCAGGAGGATAAAGCCATCACATTGAAATCAGATTCAAGTCAAATTCAAGTCAGATGGAAGTCCCATTGAAATTACACTCAAGAAAGGACACGACGATGAAGAGAATTACGAATCATCCCATCCTGGGGAAACCGGAAAAGGGACCGAAGGTCAGCTTCACCTTTGACGGCAGAACCCTGGAAGGGTACGAAGGGGAACCCATCGCCATGGCGCTCAAGGCGTCTGGCGTGATGATCCACCGTTATACGGCCAAGCATCATGAACCGAGGGGCATCTTTTGCGCCATCGGCCGCTGCACCGACTGCGTCATGGTGGTCGACGGCGTGCCGAACATCCGCACCTGTGTCACGCCCCTGAAGGCGGGCATGGAGGTCCGGACCCAGGACGGTGTGAAAGCGATGGAGGTGGACGCATGAAACGGTACGATTTGATTGTAGTGGGGGCGGGGCCTTCGGGGTTGTCCGCCGCCATTGAAGCGGCAAAATGCGGCATGGCCGTGGCGGTGTTCGATGAAAATGCCAGGCCCGGGGGCCAGTTGTTCAAGCAGATCCATAAATTCTTTGGATCCAAGGAGCACAAGGCCAAGATCCGGGGCATCCACATCGGTGAGGAACTGCTGGCCGAGGCGGACGCCGCCGGGGTGGAGGTCCATCTGGACGCCACGGTGACCGGCATGTACCTGGATAAGGAAATCGTCGTCCGCCAGGATGACGCCATGTGCCATTACAAAGGGGACAGCATCGTCATCGCCACCGGCGCCGCCGAAAACATGGTGCCCTTTGAAGGCTGGACCTTGCCTGGGGTCATCGGCGCCGGAGCGGCCCAGACCATGATGAACCTGTATGGGGTCAAGCCCGGGGACCGGGTCCTGATGCTGGGCTCCGGCAACGTGGGCCTGGTGGTCAGCTTCCAGCTCCTTCAGGCGGGCTGCGAGGTGGTGGCCCTGGTGGACGCGGCGCCCCGCATCGGCGGCTACGGCGTCCACGCCTCCAAGGTGGCCCGGTGCGGCGTTCCCTTTTATCTGAGCCACACCATTACAAAGGCGGAAGGAACGGACTGCGTCACCGGCGTGGTCATCAGCCAGGTGGACGGAAGCTTCCGGCCCGTGGCCGGCACCGAAAAGCACTTTGATGTGGATACCATCTGCATCGCCGTGGGGCTGTCACCCATGTCCCAGCTCCTCAAGATGGCCGGCTGCTCCATGGAGGACAACCCCAAGCGGGGCGGCCAGGTGCCCCTCATCGACGGCGACGGCCAGACCTCCATCGACGGGGTCTTTGCCGCCGGGGATGTCTCCGGCATTGAAGAAGCCAGCTCGGCCATGATCGAAGGCCGGATGGCCGGCATCAGCGCCGCCGCCTATCTCGGTTATTGCAGTGAAGCGGAAAAGGATGAAAAGATGGCCCGGTTCCAGGGGGACCTGGACAGCCTGCGCCAGGGCATGTTCGCACCGGCCAACCGGGGCAAAAAAATCGAAAAGACCGACGAGGGCATCCCTGTCTCACAATCCCTGCTGACCAAAGGCTATGTGGGGGACGATGAAATTACCGCCTTCCCCGGGTTTGTGAAGAAAAAGGGCATCCACCCGGTGATCGAATGCACCCAGAACATCCCCTGCAATCCCTGCCAGGACGCCTGTCCCAAGCACTGCATCCGCATCGGGGAAAACATCACCGCCCTGCCGGCGGTGGAGGAAGACAGTGAGTGCATCGGCTGCGGCATGTGCGTGGCGTCCTGCTCCGGCCAGGCCATCTTCCTGGTCGAGGAGGATGAAGGGGCCGGTACGGCCCGGATCACCATGCCCTACGAATTCCTGCCCCTGCCGGAAAAGGGCGATGGGGGCACGGCCCTGAGCCGAAGCGGGGAGGTCCTGTGCCCCGCATCCATCGTCAGTGTAAAGACGGCCAAGGCCTTCGACCATACGGCATTGGTCACCATGGAGGTGCCCCTGGAAATGGCGGACCGGGCACGTTTTTACAAAGCGCAAGCTGAAAATCGAAAGGAGGCGCGCTGATGGCTGTAATTGACAGAAGCCGGGACCTGGGACCCTTTGTTCCGGGACCCGATGACGATTTACTGATCTGCCGCTGCGAGGAGGTCACCAAGGGTGAGATCCGGAAGGCGGTTCACGAAGGCATGTTCACCATGACGGAAATCCGGCGCTATCTCCGTTCGG
>Ga0268357_100800_pt1 | contig 31134 bp, 26 predicted proteins | sample BioMet10_FD_192466 | JGI IMG/M metagenome (GOLD analysis project Ga0268357, IMG submission 192466) | Sewage microbial communities from Oakland, California, United States - Biofuel 10 (Illumina Assembly) | ecosystem: Engineered > Wastewater > Sewage > Unclassified | place: USA: California... | reverse complement strand
ACTTTCTCTTGACAGATGCACTGACTGCAAACAGAGATGGTTTATTTTTACATTTTTATAATAAAGCGAAAACCATACTAATAGTTGTTCTTACCGTAATAGTGCCCGGTGAAAATTCGGTGGGGGTCATGGCAGCATCCTCTGCATTAGCCTTCATCATAGCCAAGGTTGCCTGTGGCATTGCTACTCTGGCTTCTCCTCCTGCACTATTAATATCTGCACTTTGCAACGCACCCAGTGTCCGCCCACCGGCATTGGCCACTACAGCAGCCTTGGCATGCCCATTGTTCACTGCATCGTCCAACAAGCTTTGCTCAATGATACTGCGATTTTGCAGGCCAAATTCTACACTATTAATGGCAGCGCTGGTTCTATTAACACTTTTATCTACTATTTCACTTAGCTTGTCTAAATTTTTGACTTTAGCGGTAATGCTGATACTGGACTGAAAACCTTTTTGAACTTGTCTATTTTTTTCGTATACATAACGAGGTCCCAGGTTGTAGCCGGAGGTTCTAATATCTTCACCGGCAATCATTTGGCCCAAGAGGACTCTTTTCAAGGTATCCAGCTTTTCAGCCAGCGCCTGACGTACCTCTGCAGCCGTTTCGCCCTTGGCCTCCAGTGTCATATGTACATAGGCCATATCCGGCTGGGCATCCGTTACCGCTGTTCCGGTTACATTAATGGTATCTTTAGCTGCTGCAAAAGTAGTACCGCCTACTCCCAAAACAACCAGACAAGTCAATACAGCTACCACAAATTTAAATTTTTTCATCTTTTTCTCCTCCTAAATAAATTTCATTATGTCTAGTTTCTTCACCGTCAGGCTAACTTCACCTTCTTATCACATTAGTGTAAATACTTGGCCACTGTAGCAAACAAAATCTTAGGATTAACCGGTTTTGACACATGGTCATTTATCCCGGCCTCTTTACATTTTTGAACATCATCGGCAAAAGCATCCGCCGTCATGGCAATAATAGGAACCGTGGCAGCATCCGGTCTAGCCAACTTACGAATAGCTCTGGTAGCATCATAGCCGTTCATTACAGGCATCCTGATATCCATCATGATAACATCGTAGAAATACGGTGTGGATGTCTGAAAAAGATTTACCCCCTGTTGCCCATTTTCGGCAATCACTACCTGGGCACCCTTCTTTTCCAAAAGCTTCTTGCCAATTTCCTGATTTAGAGGATGGTCTTCACAAAGCAAAATATGTTTACCTTCCAAAGATCCCTGCGCGACAGTAGCATCCTTCTTTTCCTGACTTGTTACGGCGCTTTCAGCTATTGCCTTAACAACCAAATCCACGCTAAAGGTAGAACCTTCATTCAATTTACTTTGCACAGCTATAGTACCATGCATCAAACTTACCAAGCGTTTGGTAATAGCCATTCCCAAACCTGTACCACGATTACTGTCCAGATCACTTTGTCTCTCTTGGGTAAAAGGATCAAATATAATTTTCTGGAACGCCTCGCTCATGCCAATACCATTATCTATCACCGTAATATGCATATGCATATTGCCATCAGGCTGCATCTTATCAACAGCATTATAGGAAATAGTTCCACCCTCCGGTGTGTACTTAACAGCATTGCTCAGCAAATTAAATATTATCTGGTTTATACGGAGCTTGTCCATAACGGGAATATAACCAGGGTCAATATCTATTTTAAAATTCAAGCTTTGATTTTTGGTTTCCACCAAAGGTCTTATTACCGCATCCATATAGGCCTCAAATTCGCTGGGTGGATACGGCTCCTCATTTAATTCTATTTTATTGCTCTCCACCTTGGACATATCCAAGATATCATTTATTAAGCTCAGCAAAAATTTAGAAGAAGTATCAATTTTAGATAAATAATCAGCTACAAGAGGTACCAACTGCTGCTCACGAGCCAAATAAGTCATACCAATAATTACATTAAGCGGTGTGCGCATATCATGACTCATCCTAGACAAGAATTCTGATTTGGCACTGTTGGCCTTTTTACTTTCCTCCATGGCAGCACTTAGCTTCTGGATATTTTGCTCCTTGGTCTTAAAAATATAGATAAGTCCTGCTGCAATAATAAAAAGAAGAATGGCGACAATAACCATAGCAGGGCCATACTTGGCAACAACATCCTGAATGGTCATGTCATATTGGGCTGCAGATGCATATTTTATTCTTACTGCCTCAATATCATTTTGATCCAAAGAAGCAATACCCTTATTAATAATAGAAAGCAGCAACGGATTATCATCTGCCCTAATAGCCAGGCAATAACTGTACTCGCCTTCTCCTGCAAAAGTATGCCATAGAGTCAAATTGCCAAATTCGGGATGCTGCAAAGTAGCTGCCAAAATATCCGCATTCTGCACAGCTCCATCCGCTTCACCCTTTAGCACCGCCCTCAAACAATCTTCCAAGGGCTCGTAATTAACGACTTGGAAATTAGGGTGGTAGGCTTTAAAATGGGCATTGGTACCAATGGCGCTGGTGGGAATAGCCACCTTATAGGTCTTGTTAATATCGAAGGGTACTCCCTTGTGTCCCACTATACCCGTCGTATTATTCAGCAGTCCGTTGGAAAGAATCATATTCTCATCCTGGCGGAAATTTGTGGTACGAATTAATCCAACTACCATGTCTACCTGGGAATCCTTGAGACCCTCTTGTATATTAACATTGGGCTTATTCACGGAATACTTAAATTGCACACCTGTCTTCGCCGCAATTAAATCCAATAGGCCTTTTAATATTCCATCCAACTCTCCCGTTTTAGAATCTTTAAAAACTACGGGATAACGGTCACTGGCACCTCTAATATGAATAATCGGATGTGTCTTAAGAAAGTCCATTTCTTCTCTGGAAAAGGCAATATCTTTGTTGAACTCGTCATTTTTCAAATAAGTATCATAAAGCTGAGCCGAAAATTGGGGAAGGTTGGCATTAATATTATTGATTGCCACATCCAAATCCTTAAAGAATGGACTTGGCTTATTGGCATCAGCTACCATATAAAATGGAAACAATTCAGTTTTAGCCACCAATTTATAGTCGTCAGGAATATTCCCCAAACCGCTTAAGCAAACTGCATCAACCTGTCCGCTACTCATGGCATCATACAAAGTTCGCAGATTAGGATAATACACTTCCTGATAAGTAAAATTATGGGCCTTAGCATAGGAATGCAGTGCCACAGCCGGATAAGTATTTAGTACCGCTCCTATTCTCATACCATTAAAAGTCTTAAAATCCTCGTAATAAACATCATGATGATGCATTAAAACATACAAGCCATTAAACTGCGAACCTATAGGATAATTGGTAAAATTAAATTCTTCCGCCCGCTCTTTGGAATATTCCACAGGCATAAGAAAATCAACTTCTCCGTTCGAGAGCATTCGTTTTAAAGACACATTATCCGTAACAACAAGTTCATATTTCCAGCCGGTATACATACAAATCTGATTTAAATAATCTACACCATAGCCAAAATATTCTCCTGTCGCATTCTTATCCACAAAGGCCCTGAGATCATAAACACCTATCCGCACCGTCTTTCCTGCAGTGGGCTGTGTATCTGCGCTCCAACCAATTGAGACAAAGAAAAAGAAAAGGCAAAAACTTGCCAACAAAGTAGTTAAAACTTTAGGCAAAAGCTTCTCAAAAGAGCTTATTCTCACGACAAAAACCTCTTTCTAACGGAAGTTTAAACATGGTCATATTATATTCATAAATTATACCATAATACGGAAACAATTAGTAATTTTACACATAAAAAGACGGTTTCCCCACAACAGAGAAACCGTCTTTTTGTACCAAAAACTACTCTTCTTTGCTAAATAACAAATTATAAAGGCTAATGTTATCAGATAAGACAAAGCCTGACTTGATTGCCACACGTTTACTACCTACTCCCTTAATTTAGCAGCCCTATACTGTTTGCTGCAATACTGCCGCGCCAAGTTCATCCAGACTTTAAGTTCAGGCAATGATTTGATAATAGTTTTGTGCCAGATTTCCAAATACTCCATATCCGGCTTACATAAAATCAGTCTGTTGGAAAATATTCGTCCGGGTAATTTACTCATACATCACTTTCCTTTCGCAAAAAATTTCGGGCATAAGTTTTATATTCTCTGCTCTATTACTGATACCTTTAATTGTTTATTTGCTAAACTGCTTAAATAGCCATATTATCCGGTCAATAAATATTATATCCCACCGATTTTACCTTATTTACCAGCACGCGCTTTTATTTTCTTCATTTTTATACTTTACTTCTACTCTTTCGCTACATTTAAATAATTCGTAATTTTTTCCGCCATTATGCTGGAAAAGTGCTATAATTAATACGCAGAAATTATTGTTTCATATTAAAAGGAGTGATTGTTCATGAAAATGAAAAAAGTATTGATGAGTTTGGTGGCTATTGGTGTTATGGCTTTGACTGCTACTGGTTTTGCTGCAACCAAAGGCGCTGCTAAACAAGACGGTGTGAAAGCTCTGTTAACTGAAAAACAACAAGCTGTCGCAACTGCAAAGGTAGAAGTTCCTGAAGGCTCCAACTATTTTGGTACAAGCAACAAAGCTACTACTTATGTTGTTAAGTATCAAGATCCTGCTACCTTGGACTACTATGATGTTACCATTGACAAGGCAACCAAGAAAGTTCACCACGTTACTATTTCCGGTTCCAACTTCCCTGGCAGCGTAACCATCAACAAGAAAGCTGCTGATGTTACCGCTAAGATTATGGAAACCTATCCTAATGCTAGCAATATCGTTGTTACTTTGGAAGATGATCCCAATGGCCAAAACCTAAAGATTTACAAGGCTACCTTCACTACTCCTAAGTTTAACGGTGTAGCTCAATTGAACCCTGCTACCTGCTTATATGGTCACAGAGAATTAAGCTACAAATAATTAGTGCATAGAAAATCACCGCAGCGATTTAAATTGCTACGGTGATTTTTTTGTGTCCTGGCGATTTTTAATTGACATCAGAAATTTACTAATATACAATCATAGTGCAAGTTCAATTACCTTTTCTAAGGAGGATTTACATGAAAAAAATACTTATAGTTGTTGCTGTGTTAGCTGTTATTGTCATGTCTATTATGGGTTCCTACAACGGTCTGGTTTCTGCCAATGAAAATGTTACCGGCAAATGGAGTCAGGTAGAGAATCAACTGCAACGCCGCAGCGATTTAATTCCTAATTTGGTTAATACCGTTAAAGGTTACGCCAAACATGAGAATGATATTTTTACCAACGTCGCCAATGCCAGGGCAAAGCTGGCAGGTGCTACCACTGTAGCCGACAAGGCAGCTGCCAATGGTGAATTGAGCAATGCTTTATCCAGACTATTGGCAATTTCTGAAAATTATCCCGATTTAAAAGCCAATACCAATTTTGCTCAATTGCAAGATGAATTAGCCGGTACAGAAAATCGTCTCGCTGTGGCTCGTAAGGACTACAACGATGCTGCTCAAGTATTCAACACCAAGATTAAATCCTTCCCTGCTAACCTTTATGCCGGTATGTTTGGCTTTTCTGCTAAGGATTATTTCAAAGCAGACGAAGGTGCTAAGGCTGCTCCCAAGGTAAACTTCTAATATGAAAAAGTTAGTATTATTATTGCTGGCCATTTGGCAGCTGCTGAGCTTTCAACCTTTAGCTCAGGCCGCTTCCCAAATACCGGCCAAACCTACTAACAACATTTATGTTCAAGATTATTCCCATGTTCTTTCTGCCAATACCAAGGCTACCATTACCGCTTATAGTCAGGCCATAGCCGCTAAAACTAAGGCTCAGATTGTGGTGGTAACCATCCCCACCTTAAACGGGGATGCCCTGGAGGATTATGCTACTACCCTCTATCGTAGCTGGGGTATAGGCGACAAGGAAAAGAACAATGGCGTTCTGCTTCTTGTCGTCACCAAAGACAGGAAATCCCGCATAGAAGTTGGCTACGGTTTGGAGGGTGCTCTTCCTGATGGCCTTACCGGTCGAATTCAGGATCAATACATGATTCCCTCTTTTAAGCAAAATAACTATGATACGGGTATCTTGAATGGTTATTCTGCTCTTGTGCAGACAGTACTGAAAGAATACAAGCTGGATGTCAAGAGTTTGCAAGTACAGGGTGTCTCACAGACCACTCCTGTTAACACCGGCAGTGATGATAGCGGCTCCATCGTAATTAATGTGGCGGTAATCATAGGCATTGTCATCCTTTTGATTATTGACCAGGTGCTGTTAGGCGGCTTTTTACTACGCACCCTGCTCTACCTTTTATTTATGGGACGAGGCGGTCGCGGTGGTGGCTTTGGCGGTGGTGGCGGTGGTTTCGGTGGCGGTTCCTCCGGAGGAGGCGGCTCCAGTCGAAGCTGGTAAGTAAAATTATAGACCATGTAAAGTGCAACGCACTTACATGGTCTATTTTTGTTGGAGCGATGAATTCACAACATCAAAAGTAATATTTGTATATTAAACTTTCTGCAATAAATCTTCCCATTGATCCCAAATCTTTTCCGGAGCATATGCTTGCATAGACAGCTTGGCTGCTTCGCCCATTTTTACTCTTAACTTCTGATCTGTCATCAAGAGCTTTAACTTCCCTGCCAAATCATCTACACCGGCGTCGCAAAGATAACCATTCTTTCCATCTGCAATCAGCTCGTTTACTGCACTGCAGTTTTTATATCCTACAGCCGGTAGTCCCATACTCATAGCTTCTGCCAAAGAAAGACCGAAGCCTTCATAAGCACTGGTAATAACAAAAATATCACTTTGTTCCAAGACAGATGGTACGTTATTAGTAGAGCCTTTAATCAACACTCTATCTTGCAGATTTTTGCTACTGATCAGATTTTCCAGCTTTTTATAATATATTTTTCCATCCATGGCTCCCCACAACTCTACAATCCACTGCGGAAAATCTGCTGCCACCTTAGCAAAGGCTTCCACCAAAAGATGCGGCCTTTTGTGTCTTTCTGCCAAACGTCCCACAAATACTATTTTATAGTGTTCTTTGGTCTGTGCTAAATTAGCCTGCTCCTGATACTGCGGCACTGCATTGCCAATAACAACAGTTTTTGCTTGGGGAAGATGGGTGGTAATATGCTGCGCAAAAGATGGTAGCAACACCTGGCAAATCGCACTCTTTTCCAAAGCCGGTATTTCCTTGTCAGGATAAATATGAAAATAATCCTCCGGATCACCATGAGACATAGTGATAACAGGTATTTTCGTCTGTGCATCACAAAGCAGTAGCTTGCTGGCAGCTGGTTGATATGACACGATAACATCCGGTTGAACTTCTTTCAGTATCACCTTTACGTTTTTCAAAAGATATTGCTCTGCAAAATCATTGTTTATCGTTCTACCGCTTTTAGTATCAAAAGCTCGCAATATTTCTCTTTTGGCTTTTAACCGCAGTGGAAAGGCAATGGACTCTCCTCTAAAATGGCGAAGATCATATTTTGCAATACCTTGATTGAGCTTAAAGAAAAAATTCCCTTCTTTTTCATCACTGTACACCAAAGTCACAATATGACCGCGCCGTTGCATTTCGTTGGCAAAGTCACACGTTACCTTTGCCATACCGCCGCTATCTTCCACCATCTTAGTGAAATTTGCCAGCATTATTTTCACGGTGCATCCCCCCACTACTGTAACTTTAAACTTATTTTAAGATATTCTTGATTAGTGCCTCGTGACTGTATTCAACGTTTGCCTCTTGTAAATCGGCTTCATATGTTGACTTATTTTTAACCAAATCAGTAATAAAACTTTCCAGCTGTTTGGCAAAATTATCCACTGTGCTTAAGTCCACAGCCATACCAATTTTATATTTAGCTAGAACCTCAGGATTAAGTTCCGGAGAAATTAACACCGGTTTATAAAAACCGATGGCCGTAAAAAGCATTGCTCCCCAATGGTATCTATATCTTTCTGCCGCATAAGGCATCATAATAGCGTCTACACTTAAAAGTGCCTTCTGCCACTCCAAACCGATAAGATTTTTGTGCCAAAAAGTAATATTCTTATACTTGGCATAAGCTCTGGCGAACTGCTCAAACAGCTCACCATCTTCCGGCTTAGCCGTGGCACCCTGCACGATTAACTCCACCGGCGTAGAAAATCTGGCCTTCGTAAAAGCTTCCAAGAAAAAGCCTAAATTCTTCTCTTTTCTAAACTGACCAAAGAATCCTATTTTTAAAGGATTGTGGAAGTGCAACTCTTTTGCAAAGGGCAAATCTTGTGGTTTAAAAACAGGCGGTGCAACTAACTCTACATTAGCCAAGTTGCTGTTAGCAAAATCATTACGCAATGTTATGACTTTTAAATGCACATTTTTATATTTGAGACAGGCCCTAGCTTGCTTTTCAAACTTAGGCTGTTCTCCTGGGTTAATACCATGAAAAATAAAATACACGGGAATATCTGTATCTTTTAGGGCGCTGTTACGCAAGGCTCTTAAATAGCGATAAGTAGCAGTAGGAATTATGATAGCATCACACAAGCCTGCCTTAGCCTTGCTAGCCACTGAATTAAACCAGGCCAAGCGTCTCTTCTCCCGCAAAAAAGAAAGCCACATCTTTTTCAGCTTACCTGCTCCTGCATAGGTCACTACCTCACCACCGTCCAAGTACTCAACGGCAGCTTTATAATCTATTTTAAAAGGAAATTCTTTGGGAACAAAGAAGACAGGCTCGTGTCCCTGTTTTTTCAGCTCATCTACCAATATGCGGTCAAATTCCACTTCATGTCCGGCCGGCATAATTATACTTTCCAAAATAGCAACACGCATAAGCTTACCTCTTTTACAATTTACCATTAGATTTGTACAGATAATACAGCTTTACATATTTATTCATAGTGTAGAAATAATGGTTTACAGAGAGAATCCATCCCATTTTACCATCTAAAAAACCACCCTCAAAAATGTAGACCTTAAAAAAAGCCCATAAAGGTCTTATTACTATATCGGGAATAAAATGTATTGATTTCCCTGCTTTTTTATATTTTTCTGCCGAAAGACTGGTATAATTATTAAATTTATTAAAATACTGATTCCAATTATCGTAGGTATAATGATACATTACATGCTTGAGATTTTTGCGAGGATATGGCGTAATAATCGCTTGATGCACATAACCTTCTACATATGTATCCTTAGTCGGCATTAACCGGCAAACCCAATCTGGCCTTAGTACGCCATGGGTAGCATGATTAAAATGGAACTTATTTTCTCTTTGAATCCAATATGCATATTGCTCATTAGCAGCCACTGCTTCCAAAATTTCTTTAGCCAGCGGTTCAGAAATTCTTTCATCTGCATCCAGGATCAAAATCCAAGTTGCTTGAGCCTGCTGAATGGCAAAGGTTTGTTGGCTGCCGAAATCTCCTGCCATGGCACGTTGAATCACACGGGCCCCCATGGCTTCAGCAATGGCTTTAGTCTTATCTGTGCTAAAGTCATCAATTACCACCACGTCGTCCGCAAACTTGACGCTATTTAAGCAATCCTTTATATTATTCTCTTCATTTTTAGCCAAAATCAAGACTGATAAGTTCATAAAACCACCTATTTAGATTGATAATATTTATATTCGTCATTAACAATTTTTTATAAACATCATTCGTCGTACAGATTGATAAAAGCCATAGTAAAACCCATTAAGGCACTAAGTAGGCGAAAAGCTGCCTTGAATGTAATTCCCACATCCACCATGCCATGTATCGTAATAGCAAGTACGGACCACAATAATGCCTGCAAGAAAATATTGCCGGGCTGTTTTTTTATCATTTTATATAAATAAGTCAAAACACCTACAATGAATGCCAAGTAACCCACTCCACCTAAAATACCTGTTGTTGAAAAAAAGTAGGCAACATTATTATGTGGCATATCCAGATTTGGCTCTTTGGCCTGAGGCAAAATGTAATGTTTTGCATACTCCTGCCTCCAATTACCAAGTCCTATCCCTGCCAATTTATGATCCTGCCACATTGCATAGCTTGATTGCAATAATAAATTACGCTCATTATCTGAGCCTCTGGTCCAGCCACCATTGATGTAACAGAAAGCCCCAGAAAATATAATCGTAAGTAACAACAAAGACATTAAAAGATGTTTAATTTTATAAATTTCAATACTCTTATTGACTATTAGAAAGAAAATAGTTATAAAGCCGCTTAAAAAAAAGCCTATAATGCCACCCCGGGAAAGAGTTAACAGTAAAGAAAAGCACCCCATAATGGCACTGAGCAAAACTATGTTTCGACAACCCTGCGGCAAGATTTGTTTTTTGAACAAGGGCATTACTAAAAACGGTAAATTTAGAACCAGCATTGTTGAAAAATGATTATGTTGGCCATACAAACTTTTGATTGGCGTACCAAAAGGTAATAGAAAAAATTGGTAAACGGAGACAAGACTGACAAAAAGCACAGAACCAGCAAGTCCGAAATAAAAGCTCTTTTCATCCTCTTTGTTCTTGCAAGCAAAAAATACCAGCCAAAAAGGTATTGACCAATACCAAAAATCAAAAGCTTTTTTTATGGAATTTTTATCTCCCAGAATTAATGAAGCAAGTAATAACAGTCCAAAAAAAAGCCAGTATGGTACCTGTACTCCTTTTTGAGGCCAAGTCATTTTGGTTTTACAATATCGCATCTGCTGGTACACAACGCAAATACCCAACATAGCACACGCAATACTAAACAATGCATTAGAAACCGCATTGCTTGTCGCAAATATAAATAAGCAAAAAACAGAGCTTGATAAACATCTAAAGCTCACCATTTATCCCACCGTTTCAGTTTATCTTGTTTTTCTCGTATTTTTGAATAAAGGCGACAAATAAAATGTGCATGTAACACAGACCAATGTAAAAAACTGTATTTACAACCTAATGCACTTGCCAACCTAGGGCTCCAATGTTTTTCCAAATAATCTTTTAAATCAGCAATTTCTTCTTCTTTTAATTTTTTATGACTGGTAAAGTTAATGCAAAAAGCCTTAATAGCCTCTCTTGACGCCTTAAACACTGCCCAGTCAGAATCAGCTTCCCGTTGCATGGCTTGGGCAACTCGTTCATGCTCTCTGTAGGCTCTAAATTTACAATACCTGTTAAAAGAATTCCAATCTCCCTCCGAACTAGTCGTAGACATAGGATTGACACGATTATTATAGTACAAGCGTTGGGGTAGAAAAGTTGCTTTGTGAACACGCAAAAACAACTGTGGATGAATATATAGATCTTCGTATACGTAGCCTTCCGGCAGCCTAATTTTATCCCACAAGCTTTTTCTGTAAAGCTTATTCCATAATACATTCAGAATGGCATCCATCATTATAAAATCAACAATTTTTTTAGTATCAATATTTACAGAAGTAATGCCCTCTTTTATGAACTGATTTTGAAATGGTACTATGCCATCTGCCGTAATTTCATAGTGTTCAAAAATAACCACATCAGCGTTATTATCTTCCAATTTCTTTACGGCTAAGGCTAGCAAATCATGGTGAATATAGTCATCAGCATCTACGAACAAAATATACTCGCCATTTATATTATCCAAGCCTAAATTTCTGGCAACACTTTGCCCTGAATTCTTTTGATGAAAAATTTTAACCCGTTGGTCTACAGCATACTTCTCACAAATAAGCCTGCTCCCATCTGTAGAACCATCGTCAATTAAAATCACTTCTATGTCAGTATAGGATTGGTTGAGTATAGAATCCAAACACCTGGAAAGATAGGGTTTAACATTATATACCGGGACTATGATAGAAACAGTTTTATTCATAACTACACCTTTTCACAAATTAACAAAAGCAATCATTTTTAGGCATACCTGTGTCACCTAATAATGTTCAAACAAACTTACAGCTCTCTTATAATATGCTTGGAATGAAGCATATTATAACTCTTCTGTACCAGGGAAAATAACACGGAGCGTTTTGGAAAGAAGATATTTCTTATTAACCAATTCTCCTCCGGCTTGCGCTATTCTTTCACGTTCATTACTCTCCAAATAGTAATCTATTTTATCCAACAGATCCTGTCCACTCTTATAAAGCACTAAATGTTGGCCGTCAACAAGTTCCGTTAAACTTAGATTGCGGTCATCGCAAAGTTCAAAATTTCCATTTCCAAGTATTTCAAAGGTACGACAATTTATGCTGCTGTGTTTAGCAATGTGAATATTAAGATTAATCTTACTTTGCTTATATAGTTCAGCGGCTTCTTTGGGCTGTAAATATTTATTGTGTGCAAATTTGAACAAGTCAGGATATGTTAAGCAAAACTTTATTGCTCCAAGTAAACGTTGATAAAAGTGATGGCTATGCCACAATTTGCCATAAACTATTAGTTTATAATGTTTTTTTGCACAGTGCTTGGCAACTAGATTTAAAACAGCCTGTCTCTCCGGTAGCCCATTCACCATCCCGACAAAACTAACATCATAAATCTTCTTTTTCTGCGTACCACGTTGACTGCAAAATAAAGAATAGCCGGCTGTCAAAGGTAAGTATTTTATTGTTACCTGATATCTGTTCTGACAATAACTTATATCCTGAGGTTCAAATGAATATATTTGCTTGTATTGTTTGATGTCTTGATTATTTAATTTATCAAATCTCATAGTGTCCAAATACCAGAGGAAAGAAGGTATCGTTTGCATAACCTCTTTGTCAATCAAATGTTCTTTGCCGTCGTGCAAATCATTAAGGACTAATAATTGATTGATATGCTCTTGCCTTATTAATTTGAGTAATTCTTCTCTTTGCTGAGAAACACTACCTTCTACATTAAACCAAAAGCAAGACATCTCTATCTTTAAATCTTTAAAAGCCTCTTCAAAACTCTCAAAAAAGATTCTATGACTAGTTGATAAAACCAATACGACCCTCATGGGAAAAAGTCCTCACTATTTTACGTTATCGTCTACCTGTTGATCTTCCACTATCTTCAGACTTGGATGAAGAACCTTTAGCGTTTCTTTATTCCATTTATAGCTCTGTGAAGTCAAGCTATTGTCTGCTTCATAAAAATTTGATTTTACATTCAACATACCCGTCAGCGTATCAAACAACAAATCGTTGGTAAAATACTTTGTTCTGTTAGCTTTTAAACCAGCATAGGTCTGAGGATATTTTGCTATATATTCAGGCGACAGATACATATAAAGCGGTATCCTTAGCCAGCCAAAGCCGTATTTGTCAGGATGCCTGATATTGCGTGGATTTTGACCATGATCAGAAAAATACACCATGGCTTCCAAATTCAAATTAGCCTTAGCATACTCATAAATTTTAGACAACACATAGTCGGTATAGAGCAAGGAATTGTCATAGTTAAGTGGGAAATCATAGGTCTTAGCATCGCCCCATTTGGTAAATTCCGGTGGATAACGATTTTGAAAATTATCATGACTGCCCATAACATGCAAAACGACAAAATTGTTCTTTTGGGGGTCAACTGTTTTTAAAAAGCCCAGCAAGGCTATATCATACTGCTCCACATTTAAAGCTTGATTGGTCCATTTAGCTGTATCAGCCGTGTTAGCGATCAATGTAGTCTGTGTCTCTGCCGAGCCATAGGTTCCTTGATTGCTAAACCAACTGGTATGATAGCCTGCCTTTTTAGCTATATCCAAAATAGAAATTGACTGGTTAAAAGCTAGGTTGTTGTATTGATTTTTATTCGTAAGAGCCATTTCCAATACTTTAACAGTATTGGGGATGGGTGAATAAGCGTTAGTGAACAAAATTACTCCCGGTTGCCCTACCTGCTCACGTAGCCAGGGCGTGGTATCATGCTCTGTTTTATTATAAGCGCTCATGTAATTACGGGATGCCGATTCCCCCACTACCAGGATTATGGTACCTGGCTTTTGCCAAGCGGGCTTACCAGGTTCCACCTTAATTACATTTAATCTTTGTTCCCTATTTTGGGCATATTCCCCTGCCGCCCGATAATAATCCTTTACGTCACTGTAGCTTTGTAGCAAGCCTGTTTCTTTATACATATGATTCAGATACCAGCCACAGCCTAGAAAAACAAGCAGCGTAAAGTACAAGGATTTTTTGCTCTTCCAGCTATCCAGCTTAAGAGTCCCGGTAATTCTATTGCAATGGTACAGGAAATAGCCTACAAAACACAAGATTAGGATAAATGCCACCAGGTACCCATAACCAATAGTTTTGACAAATTCAATAGTCTCATTGATATTGGTCTGATAAATGGCCACCAGTGCCGTTTCAGAAATACTACTTTTGTAAATAAAAAAATAAATCCACTGAAAAAGTGGTAAGCCAAGTATAACCACTTGTATAAGCGACAAAAGAATTGTTAAAAACTTGCTGTAGCCAATTTTTTTTAAACAAAACAAGTGTAGAGCAGTAAATCCCACCAAATAATATATACCAAAAACTATATCAAAGTGATTACTAAAAAAGCTTATTGTTGTGTGATTCGTCCACCAATAGAGAACCGGATAGGTTACTATCCACATAGCAGCCACCGTCAGATGGGAGAAAAAATAGCGGCTGAAGAGTCTTGTTTGACTTAAAAAGCAAGGCAAAAACACCAAAAAAGCAGCCGGTAAAAACCTCCTCAGCTGAAGATAAAAGACCTTATTTCCCAAGCCATTGGAAAAGGCCACATAAAAAGCAAAAATAGCCAACCACAATCCTAAGGACTGGAAAATATAGTGCCTGATGCTATGCTTATTAATCATTCTTTTCACAAACCTCTCAGCCAAATATTTATCATATAATTATATCATATAATAATGTGAATGCAATTATAGCTCTCATTCCTGCCTCTTTTCACCGAAAATCAGCTTGCTACCAACACAGGGCCGTTTTTTTTGCTTAAACTATGCTATAATTTAAATATATGTACCTTTATGAACTATGTTCAAAGGAGAACACCATGAAAGCAGAAAAAATTTCTCTCTATAATCAATTATTAACGAGTATCCTCAATGAACACTTAGATAGTTTGGTGCAAAAGGATGACTTGACCGTTTTTGCCAAACGCGTCCTTCAGGCTACCAACAAGGATGGTCGTTTTAATTCTGAAAAAGTAATGGCTGTGGCAGCCGGTTGTCTGCCGGCCTTTGCTTCTGCCCCCAAGGATGGCTGGCTGCTCTATTGCTATGACTATATCCAGGCTCAGCTTTTCCCCTCCAGTGATGAAAACGTAGACAATGACGAAAGCTGCGCACCGGATGAAGAAGAGGAAGCTGTCTATGGTCAAAGGAGGGTTTTGCTTCTTGCCATTTTGCGTTGCCTGTACCAATACGAATTAGATACTCAACCTTTTACTCCCACCAGAGAATTCAAGTTATTAAACAACAATGACGTAATCAGCAAAGGCTACATTCCTGAATACATTCATATGAAGGATTGGCTCAACGAGCACTACTTCTATGAATTTATGCGTATTGCCGTGGATGTATCTCCCTTTGATACCTTAGGACATATTGGCGGTGTGCATTATGTAGCTACTTATATGGCCAAGCAACTGGCCCAGGTAGGTGTACCCATTGATGTGGCACTAATTTCCGGTGCTGCGTTATGCCATGATATTGGCAAGTACGGTTGCAAGAAAAACGAAGGTAAGCGGGTCGCTTATTTACACTACTACTACACCGGCATCTTCTGCAACAGAGAAAATTTAAAAGCTATCGGTCATATTGCCGCTAACCATTCTGTGTGGGATTTGGAACTGGAAAATCTGTCCGTGGAATCCCTACTCCTTATCTATGCAGATTTCCGGGTAAAGAGCAACAGGAACGCTGATGGCAAGGAAGTGGTTCATTTTTATTCCTTGGCAGAGGCTTTTAATGTAATCCTGAATAAATTGGATAATGTGGACGAGGCCAAGAAACAACGCTACCAAAAGGTATATGCCAAGCTGGCAGATTTCGAAGCCTTCATGGAAGAAAAAGGTGTTAAGACGGCGCTTGATCCCAGCTTTGCTGCTGATCCACCTGCTGTTGTTGCACCTCCCGTACGGGAAAGCGTTCTACTGGAAGGCAAGCTGGTTGTAGAACAGTTGAAATATACAGCCATCAGCCACAATATTCGTTTAATGAGTATTTTCCGCAGCGAGGATGACTTTGCTACCTTAATTGAAGAAGCCCGTAGCGAACGCTTATGGAAAAATGTTCGTACTTATATCGGTATTTTCAATGAATATTCTACCTACATGACTGAGCACCAAAAGATACTTACTTTAAAATACCTTTATGAGCTGCTGTCCAGTCGCGAGGGTGATATTCGTCTTAGTGCTGCCGCACTGATGGGCACTATTGTAGCAAACTTTAATGATAAATATACCAAGGAACTGCCTGTCGGTGTTACTTTGCCACCCAGACGAGTCAACAGTTCTACTGTGTTTTCTCAATATCTTGATATGATTATGTTTCCCAACAGGCACTACACCGAGCAATTAAAGCTATGGATTGGCTACTGCTTAAGTACCTTTGTCAATACCGTTCTTACCAAGTGCTCCCAGAGTGAACAAAGAATGTACCTGGATATCATGGAAAACTATTACGGCCAGACCGACTACCATGAAGAACGGTATATCATCCTGCTTTCCGCTCTACAGGATCTCTACAAATATGATTGCTCCGATACATTAAAAGAAACGGTCCGCAAATTTATTGAGCACGCCCGCAACTCCAACCAGGAAACCTTGCAGGTGGCAGCTCTTAATACTTCTCGTCATCTTTTTGCAGAGTATACGGACGATGATTATTTCAAGGATTTATTAAAAGTCATGAAACTGCCTGAGGACAAGAAAGATTTTGCCGATATTGAAGGCAGTCTGTTCCTCATTGACTTAAAGATGGGTACCCACTGGGTACAAAAGGTTGCCAATATTGAGCTACTCCTCCGGTATTTAAATCCTGATAACGAGGGTGGCAGCATCATGCACTTGGGCATGCACCTTATTAACCTGATTAAGGCTAATGAGTCCATTTACGTGCGTCAAAGAGCCGGTGAAGGCCTCTTAAAAATTTCTTCACTTATGACTTACTCTCAGTGCAATGAATTGGCTGTAGAATTATTCAACGGTTTAAAGATTGGTGATCCTCAGATTTCCAAGTATGTTCCGGAATTTTTGGGCCGCATGATTTTAAAATTGCCGCCGCAGGAATTTGATGAATTCATTAGTACTATTGGTGGTCAAATCCTTACCGTCAATATTCCTTTAGCTGCCTCCATGGTAGATACCATCGGCGTCATCCTGGAAAATTTTGCAGATTTCGCCCACAAGTTCCACCAGGAAGAAGAAGCCAACGATGCCAGATTACTAAGGATTATCTATATCATGCTCAGGTCTTATGCTCATTACGATCCTGAGCTGAGCCGTGATGCCTTCTGGGATATTGGCAAGTACTTCTTCCACAGTTCCATTATGGATTTGGAGCAAAAAGATTTCTTGTTCATTCATTCCTACAAAAAGATCCTCAGCATGCTAAAAGAAAACAAAGAAGGTCAGCTGGACTTTTATAGCAATGCTGCCGTTTTAAACCATATTTACCGCTACATCGGCCAGCACGAATTTGTCAAAGGCGATTTTCAGTTCCCGGCTCGTCGCATGGTTTGCTTCTACCCCGGTACCTTTGATCCCTTTAGTGAAGGTCATAAGGCCGTGGCCAGAATGATCAGAGACCTGGGATTTGATGTTTATCTGGCTCTGGACGAATTCTCCTGGTCCAAGCACACCCAGCCTCGTCTCCTACGCCGTAAGATTATGAACATGTCAGTAGCCAACGAAGAAAATATCTACCCCTTCCCTGAGGATATTCCTATTAACATCGCCAATCCTGTAGATGTAAAACGCTTGAAGGATATTTTTCGGGATAAGGATTTGTATTTGGCTGTAGGTATGGATGTAGTAGAACATGCTTCCGCCTACAGACAGCCTCTTACTGCTGATTCTATTCAAACTATTAACCATATTATCTTCATCAGAGATACGGAAACTGCTCACGAAAAGAAAATTACTGAAGCTGAGGCAGGCATTAAGGGTAATGTTATCCACTTGACCTTGAGCAAGGACTTTGAAGACATTAGTTCCACTAAAATCAGAGATAATATCGACTTGAATCTGGATATTTCCAATTTAATCGATCCCGCTGCCCAGAATTTCATTTATGACCACAATCTGTATTTACGTGAACCGGCTTACAAACATGTACTGGAAGCTTTGGAAATAGATATAAGCGCCTTTAAGTCCCGTGGCGTAGAAAGTCTCTGGCCCTTTAGCAATCGTCTGACTGCCAATGGTTACAACACCGGCATGGTAGGCAACTATATTGAAAGCAAAAACGTTTCCACCCTCTACATTGATGATGCAGGACAGGAGAAAGCAATTATTGCCTATGCTGCAGTACATTCTGTCGGTACCAGAAATTTGTTAAAAGAATTTAATGATGCTACTATATCTGCCCACATCCGTGCCGCTGCCGATGGCAGTATCGCTTCTATTGGTTTCTTGTATGCCGATGAAAGTGCCGGCATCGCTAATATCAGCCAGATTGTTATTACCGAGGTCTTAACAGAGCTGATTGCCAAAGACTACGCTTACGCCGTTTACCATCCTGTGGATGAGGCCGGTTACAACGATGCCATTATTATGGCTTTAAAACGTCAGGGCTTCGTAAATATTGCTGCCCCCGATGCTTCCCGCCCGCTCTACGCCGTGAACATGAAATCTCCTGTAGTAATATTCAGGGATGCGGAAACTGTACTAAAAAATCCTTTCAACAAGGACTTGCGCGTACAAAGAGCCTTTGGGCGAGCTCACAACAATTTATTGGCAACACTTAATAAGATTTATCCCGGTAAATTAATTTTGAGCTTTAATACCAGTGCCATCCACAACAAGATTATTCGGAAGATGGCTCGTATTAATGTGCCTAATCCCAACAATCCGATTAACAGCAAGCAAGGTCCTTATATGTGTGTGCCCTTTGGCAAAGCCTTGAGTAATGTCTCGGTGGTAAACACGGTTACAAAAGCCTTACACATTGATAAATATTTCAACCGTGCCATCAAAGGCTTCTTGATTTCCCAGTCCCACAATTATTCTTCCGTGGATAATCAGGTAAAGACCATTAAATCCTTTAATATGCCGGTTATTTTGATTGATGACCTGCTCCATAAAGGCCATCGTATGAAGATTTTAATTCCCTATTTGGAAAAAAATAATGTGGAAGTGAAGGAGGTTATGGCAGGTGTAATGACCGGTCAGGCCATGGACCTGATGGCCGAGAAACACTTTGCCGTAGAAAGTGCCTACTTCCTACCTACCTTGACCGCTTGGATGAATGAGCGTGACTGTTATCCGTTTATCGGTGGCGATGGTATCGATAACGCCCAAAATTATAGCGGTTATGACAGCAACCCTACCATCAACTTCGTTTTACCTTATGTAAACCCAGCCTTTATCGGTGACAACGACAACAAGGCCGTTTACCATTATTCATTAACCTGCTTGCAAAATGCCGCGTACATTATGCGTACCCTGCAGGAGGTTTACCAAGAGAAATTTGAAAAGCGTCTCACCTTAAAACGGTTAGGCGAGGTATTCACCTATCCTCGTATTCCTGATATTGATGTAGGCGTGAAGTTTGACGAAAACATGGACCCTGTCCGTTTCATTGAAAATGATATTGAAAGATTGGTTCGCTTAAAATGGGGTTCTGTAGGCGATAAAGATTAAGGAGTAAAGGTATGAAAGAATATCGAATTAGTGATTTGCCAAGTACGTACGGTATTACGGCTCCCCTGGCCTTGGACCATAATCCATTGCCAAAGCCCAAGTACAGAGTGCATCTGCTGGCTTTAGGAGATGTGGGGACGACTATCCTCATTGGCCTGAGACTATTGGGTGCTGGTGTTATTGCCAGCATTGGCATTTCAGATTTAAACACAAAGAATATAGAACGTCTGGAAATGGAAATTAATCAGATTCGCTATCCTTTCGCGCAATGGCCTGAAGCAGATATGCCCGTACTGCCTCGAGTATATGCGGTAGATCAGGATCATTTGTTTGATTGCGACGTATTCATTTTCTGCGCCAGCAAGGGTGTCCCTCCCCTGGGCGCCAAAGGCGATGTTCGCATGGCCCAGCTAGCTGCCAACAGCTCCTTGGTGAGCCATTTTGCCGAGCTGGCTAAAAAGTCCCATTATCAGGGGCTTTTCTGCGAGGTTTCTGATCCTGTTGATCCTTTGGCAAAGGTTTTTCTTACTACCTCCGGACTGCATCCTGCTCAGGTACAAGGCTATGGTCTAGGCGTCATGAACGCCAGAGCTTGCTACTTCGCGGAAAAAGATCCTGCTTTGGCTCACTATTTGACAGAAGGCAGGGCCTTTGGTCCTCACGGCGAAGACCTGGTTATTGCAGACAGTATTACTAATTACAACAATGCTTATTCTCAAAAGCTGACTCAGCAAACAGTTGAGGCCAATTTGGCAGTAAGAGCTTTGGGCTACAAGCCTTACATTGCTCCTGCCATGTCCTCTGCAGCGTTTTCCATCATTCTGACGCTCCAAGGTAAATGGCACTATGGTTCCGTTTATTTGGGAGATAAAACCAATGGGGCCTATTTTGGTGTCCGCAACCGTTATACTCCTCAGGGTATAGAATACGAAAATATTACGGTAGGTCCTGAGCTTTTTGCCCGTTTACAAAAGGCCTATACTAATCTATGTAAGCTAAGCTAAGAAGGTATGTGTATGTTAACCGTACTAAAAATTGTAGACAAAGATAATACTAATCATCCCCGCGTTGATAGCGTCCTGGCTGCGGCCTTAGCTAACCGCGAGTATACTACCATTGATACTGTCTCTGACTTTGTCCATTGGTGTGAAAAGCCTCTGGAACAAAGAAAAGGCACCCCTCTGCTCTTTGTGCTTCCGTGGCCCGATATGGGTATCAGCCTAGCCTATGGTCAATGGCTGAACGAGATTTTAGGTCACCCCAATTGTCTGGCAGACTGTACCGGAGCAATATTAATTGACGGACCCAACGAATTTTTCACCAAGAAAAAAGGACGAGAATTGATTTTTATTGCTAATCAAGCCGGTTGCAGTTTTCCCGGCAAATCACTGGTGGAAGCTACCGGTTCTTTAGCTAATTTTAATATCCTGGCCCAGATTCAGGGACTGGATAATATGGCAGCCTATAAAAAGAGTGCTGTAGACCTGGTTGATAAGCTCTTAGCTTTTAATCCCTATGGGAATGTCAGAGATCATAAACCTTACATTCTGGCAGTGCATGCCAGTATCTACCAAACCTCCAATACTTTGTTATTGTGGGACTTGGTAAAAAAAGCGCTTGGCGATAAAGCTGATGTAGAGGAAGTATCCCTCCGTAACGGCGAAATTATTGATTGCCGCGGGTGTACCTACGAAACCTGTCTCCACTTTGGAGAAAATGGCCGTTGCTTCTACGGCGGAGTTATCGTGGACAAAGCTTACCCAGCCATTAAGCGCTGCGATGCCATTGTCCTGCTCTGCCCCAACTACAACGATTCCCTCAGTGCCAACCTGACAGCCTTTATCAATAGACTTACCGCCCTTTTCCGCAAAGACTTTGCAGCTTTTGCCACCAAGAAATTCTATGCTCTGGTGGTTTCCGGCTATAGTGGTGGAGATATTGTAGCTGAGCAAGTCATAGATGCACTAAATTGCAACAAGAATTTTATGCTTCCCGGCAACTTTGCCCTGATTGAAACCGCCAATGCACCCAAGAGTATTCTGCAGTGCGAAAACATTGAAGGCAAAGCAGCCGAAATGGCTCAACGCATCTTAAAATAAAACAAGCAAATTTACCAGTTGGTACCGTCCCCAAATGGTAAATTTACCAATTGGGGACGGTACCAACTGGTAAATCATCACCCCTTAGTGTTATAATTAAACTGACATTAAGGGGTGATTTTTTTATGAATAAGGATATTTTTAGTTTTAAAAATGTTTTTGGCAAAGTAATGCTTTGTCTCGTCTTCCTTGGTCTGCTGGCTCTGCCTTTTACCACCGCCCAGGCCAATACTACTGTGACCGGAGAACTGACAGGACGAGTAGTCAGTGTAATTGATGGCGATACAGTAACGGTACTGACTGAAGATAATGTTCAGCATAGGATTCGGCTCAATGGCATTGATGCACCGGAAAAATATCAGGCCTATGGTGGCAAAGCTCGCCAACATTTAGGTGATTTGGTATATAAAAAAGAGGTTACCGTCACTCTCTTTGGTAAAGATAAATATGGTAGAGACATTGGTCAAATAGCAACAGACGAATTAGACGATGTTAATGCTATCATGATTCAAGATGGTTTTGCCTGGCACTATGTTAAATACTACCCTTCTGCCGAATATGCTGCTTTGCAGGAGGAGGCCCAAGCCAACAACCTTGGCTTGTGGGCAGATTCCAACCCCATTCCACCCTGGGAATTCCGTAAATGGAAAAGGAATAAATAAGCAAAATAAACTTCTCTTGGCTTAGATAATTTCGCCAACAGGAAAATAAATAAAATTAAAAGTGAGACAAAAGGTACTGCACCTCTTGTCTCACTTTCTTCATTTATTTTTCTTAATATATCTATACACAGTTGGCTCAGAAATTTGCAATTCCTTGGCAATCTCAATAACGGCACCTTTCATGTTATGCACACCGGCATTCATCAAATTCTGGATAACCTTGGCCTTCTCTTCGGAGGTCATCCTAGCCGGTTGAATGCCTGTGGCCTTGATTTCATCAGCAACCATCTTGTGAAGCAGGGATGCAATGGGCACATCCAAAATTTCTTGCATCTCATTATCGGCTTCTTCCAGATTATAATGCTTTTTTAATAAGGCAACAGCATTATCCAAAGCAACCATACCATCCATGTCTTTGTTAATGCATAAAAGGCCAATTAATTTGCCTTTGTGTTTTATAAAGAAGGAAGACGACAGAAAATTTTTTCCCTTGGTCTTACCGGAATAATTGGCAATATAGTCAGCCGTCCTAAACTGCTTCTCGTTCATAATCTTCACTGCTAATTCCGTAAAGGGACTCCCTACCACCCTGCCGGTATGAAAACCATTGGCAATGGCAATAACCGAATGCTTTGGCTGAGAAACATCATGCAAAAGAACCTCACAGCTGTCACCAAGTATTTCTGCTAAAAACGGTACTAATGGTTTATACGGGTCTAACAATGGATTATTGGGCATTTTTAAAGGCCTCCCCTTGGGTAACTACTCAATTTACCTTAATTTTAAGGTAGAGCGTGATAAAAGTCAACGATTTTCAATAAAAAATTTATCAGCATGATAAAGCGAGAAAAAAATGAATTTAATTTTAGCATTATGATAAAAAAACTTGCGCTGTTTAATTTTTTGTGGTAGAATGATAGCTGTAAGAAAACTATTAGGAGGTCCTAGCATGAATAAAACTGTAATCCACACGGATCTTGCCCCGGCAGCAATTGGTCCCTATTCTCAAGCAATAAAAGCAAATGGTATGTTGTATGTTTCAGGTCAAATTCCTCTGGATCCGAAAACCGGTAATATTAATGGCAAGGATATTGGAACTCAGACCACTCAAGTTTTAAATAACCTTAAGGCCATTTTAAAGGAAGCAGGAGTTGATATGAGTGCCGTGGTAAAGACTACTGTTTATTTACAAGACATTAAGGATTTTGCCGCTATGAATGCTATCTATGGAACGTTCTTCACCGGAGAATGCCCTGCTAGATGTGCTGTTCAGGTTGGTGCTTTGCCTAAAGGCGCTTTAGTAGAAATAGATGCTATTGCTGTCCTCTAATCCACAAATAAGAACCGCTGAAGCGGTTCTTATTTTTTTACCATACAATCAGCTAACTACTTTCCCCCTCTTTACTCTTAAAGTAAACACCCGAGCACCTGTGCTCGGGTGTTTACTTTTTATAAAAATGAAAGTGGGGTGCATTCAGTTTTATTGTTATTTGCCACAACGAACTAACAGCTCTTGCCAGTTGCGATCAACTTCTTTTTGTGCTGCTTCCAGCATCCATTCATTGCCCGGCTTAAACATATGAGCAAAGCGGCCTTGCAGCTTCAAATAATCGGTTACCGGCACTTTAGTCTTGGGTTCGTAGTTCAAAACCCATTTGCCATCAATCACTTCAAACAAAGGCCATACACAGCTTTCCACTGCCGCCTTGGTTACCTTCAAGATATCCTCGCTGGGATATCTCCAGCCGCGTGGGCAAGGGCTCATGACGTTAAGGAACGCAGCGCCAGGAGTATAAATAGCTTTGTGGGCTTTGGTGCTTAGGTCAGACAAATTACCGATGAAGGTCGTCTGAGCAACATAAGCTACATTGTGAGCCGCAATAATTTTGGTCAAATCTTTTTTGCGCTGTTGCTTGCCCGGCACCACTGTCCCTGCAGGAGTTGTGGTAGTATCAGCAAAGTGTGGTGTGGAAGAGCTACGTTGAATACCGGTGTTCATATATGCTTCATTATCGTAGCAAACATATACCATGTCATGACCGCGTTCCATAGCTCCGGACAAGGATTGAAAACCAATATCATAGGTACCGCCATCACCGCCAAAAGCAATGAATTTATAGGTATCATTAATCTTGCCGCGTTTTTTCAAGGCTCTGTAGGCTGTCTCCACGCCGCTGATGGTAGCTCCGGCATTTTCAAAAGCATTGTGAATGAAGCTGTCCTTCCAGGAAGTATAAGGATACATAAATGTGGAAACTTCCAGACAGCTGGTAGCGGAGCAGACTACTGCCTTATCCTCAGGATTTAAGGCTCTCAATACGTTTTTAATGGTAATAGGAGCGCCGCAGCCTGCACACATTCTATGGCCGCCGCAAAAACGGTCTTCTTTTTTAACTTCTTCTTTAAAATTAAAGGTCATTTTTTTCTCCTCCCTTATTCCCGCACATCCAGATAACGGTAGGTCTCCCCTACGTTACCGGTCTCAGCAATATTTTCCAGCTCTGTGAAAACATGCTCAATGCTCTCTACCCTTACGTCTCTGCCGCCCAAACCATAAATGTAGTTGATGGCCTTGGGTGTGGTCACGCCTGCTACAATATTGGCAGCTGCCACTTCCGCAAACATGGGTCCGCAGTGACCGTTAAAGCTGTCAGCCTTATCCATAACGGCATAAGCCTTGACATTTTTTAAAGCTTCCGCAATTTCCGCACCGGGGAAAGGACGGAAAGCACGGATCTTAATCAGGCCAACCTTATGACCCTCTGCCCGCATCTTGTTGATAGTCTCTTTAGCAGTTCCTGCTGAAGAACCAATCATGATAACAGCTTCTTCGGCATCGTCCATCTCATACTTTTCAATCAGGTCATAGGAACGACCGGTCCATTTAGCAAACTCCGCTGCCACATCCAGAATAACCTGCTTGGCATCCAGCATAGCCTGCGCCTGTTGGCGTTTAGACTCTATATAATACGTCGGAGTGGCATAAGCGCCAACCGCCATAGCGTTCTCCCTGCCGATTAAAGCATTCTCAGGATGATACTCCCCTACGAACTTTCTAACCTCAGCAGTTTCCTCCAGTTCAATATTCTCAATAGCGTGAGATGTAATGAAACCATCCTGGCAAATCATAATCGGCAGGCTTACTGCCTCGCCAATCCGCATAGCCTGCAGATAGTTGTCATAAGCTTCCTGGTTTGTTTCAGCAAAAAGCATAATCCAGCCTGCATCACGAACACCCATGGCATCGCTGTGGTCGTTGTTGATGTTGATAGGACCTGACAAGGCACGGCAGGATACAGCCAAGGTAATAGGCAGGCGGTCGGAAGCTGCCACGTACAACATCTCTGTCATATAGCACAAGCCACAGGAAGATGTAGCACTGATGGCGCGAGCTCCTGCTGCCTGAGCTCCAATACAGGTAGACATAGCAGAATGCTCTGATTCAACTGCGATAAACTCGGTATCTACTTCTCCATTATCTACATAGGAAGAAAAATACTGAGGTATTTCTGTGGACGGGGTAATAGGAAAAGCTCCCATTACATCCGGATTGATCTGTTTCATGGCGTAGGCAATAGCTTCGTTGCCGGAAAGTCTCTCTCTGATGCTCATTATAGGTTTCCTCCTTATTTCTCTTCTTTAATCATTTCAATTGCTCCGAAGGGGCAAGCCTTGGAACAAATGCCGCACCCTTTGCAGAAAAAGTAATTGAAGTCACCGCGTTTTCCGTCAGCAGTAACGGGAATGGACATATCAGGACAAACCGGTACACACAGCATGCATTGCTTGCATTTATCTGCATGGAAAACAGGCTTCATGGTGCGCCAGTCCCCTGTATTAACCATTTCAGAGGAACCACCTTCAAATATATTGCAACCCGGTGTTATATTTTCCCAGGTAACGTTTTCATCCATATCTTTTGCTCTTTGCGTGCTCATCCTACTTGTACCTCCTCCATAGAACGTTTCAAGGCCTTCATGTTGCCATCAATAACCTGTGGCTTGGAAGCAAATTTGTGCTTAAAGGAAGCCTCCATGTCTGCTATGAATTGGTCTACAGGTACTATGCCTGAAATTTTCACGATTGCAGCCAGCATAGGAGTATTGGGGAAGTTTTTGCCCAGTGTTTCCTCAGATATCTTGCCTGCGTCAATGGTACAAACCCTGCCGGTATAGCCCTTTAATTTGGCTTTCAAGTCGGCAGGTTGCTTGGAGCTGTTGATAACAATGGCACCTTCCGGTTTCAAGCCCTTGGTCACATCAACAGAATCCAACAAAGTCTCATCAACCACTACCACAAAATCCGGAAAATAAATATTGGAATGCACGGTACAACGCTCGTCGCTGATACGATTGTAGGCAGTTATGGGTGCACCCATGCGCTCAGGACCATATTCCGGAAAGCCCTGTACATACTTGCCGGTGTTAAAGGCAGCATCAGCCAAAAGCAGGGATGCTGTTTTAGCGCCTTGGCCACCACGACCATGCCAACGTATTTCCACAATGTCTTTCATTTCTTTTCCTCCTCCATGAGCTTAAGCATATAATGAAAATATTGTTATCACGATGTTATTAATAATATCACATTTCTTATATTTCCGCAAATTTTTATACCTATTTTAAACTTTAACTTGCATGTTTTCATCATAAAGTGCGATATTCTCTTTTTCTTCCTTGGTCCAGCCCAGCTTAAACTGAATATAAATCACCATAACCACTAATAAGAACATTAGATAGAAATTAGTAAGAATTACGTCAAAGGGTGACGCTCCGGTAAAGGTTATAGCTAATAGAATCTGAGCACCATGGGGAATATTGCCTTGGAAAATACAAGCAAAAACAGTTATAATAGTCGCCACCCGCCTGGGAGCAATGTTATGTTTAGCCACGATAGAACGGCAAAGTTCACCGGCCATCAATGTAGTTATGGTATTGTTGGCCAACGCCATATCAAACACGGAAGCCATAGCAGCCAAGGTATATTCTGCACCAATTCTGGTTTTTACCTTGCTAGTCAAGGATTGAACCAGCCACCTAATGCCACCTAAATCATCCACCACAGCCGTTATCCCCTTGATTAAGAGCGAGGCTGCAATCAGTTCACCCATATCCAGCATACCTGCTACAGCAGATTGAGCCATTTTAGCCAGAGTAAAGCTGTTGGTGCCAAAACCAATACCTATAGCCAAAATAATGCCACACATTAAAAGGAAAAATACGTTACAACCGGTAAGAGCCACCACCAGAATAAACAGATAAGGCACAACCTTGATGACTTGATAATCCAAAACTTTATCAATGTGTCCTGAAGTCCCAATCATACAGAGAACAATAATAGTCAAAATGCCGGCAATAATAGATATTTGGGCATTCAGTTTAAATTTGTCCCGGGCAGTACAGCCGGTACTTTGCATAGAGGCAATGGTTAAATCACTGATCATGGAAAGATTATCGCCAAACATGGCACCACCTATACAAGAAGCAAAGCCTATCGCCAAAGAGGCTCCTGAAGCCTCGGCCATGGCTACAGCTATAGGACCAACAGCTGCCAAGACACCCATGGAAGTGCCCATAGCGGTAGACAAAAATGCTGAGATAATGAAGATACCTGCAAACACAAACTCAGTAGGCATAAGGCTCAGCCCCAGATTGGCCGTTGAAGTAACGGCTCCCATACCTTTGGATATACCGGAGAAAGCGCCGGCCAGGAAATATATCATAATCATGGTCATGACACCTGTATTAGAAGCCCCCTTACAGAAGGTTGCCATTCTGTGTTCATAGCTTCTGGCCTTGCCACCCATCATCATGCAAACAAACATTCCTACTAACATAGCAAAAAGTCTGGGAACCTGTTTAAAGGCAGTATTACCCATGCCCAGAGCCGTAAAAAAGATACCGCAGCCTAAATAAATTGCCAAAAATATGACAGTCGGTAAAAAAGCTTTATAGCCATAATCTTTTTTTATTAGGTTTACATTTTCCTCGTTCATATTAATTTTCCTTTCTTGCAATTTATTTTCCTACTTCTGGTTTTTTTTACAGTGAGATACTTTTTTGCCCGAGAAGTTTTGGAAATATATTTTCTAAAATTTTTTCTGCAGCATCGTAAGCTTTCCGAATATATGGAGAAAAGAAGTTAATCAGCGGTCCATTAATTAAAGCAAAAATAATAGTTCCTTCTCTTACAATGCCCCATCCCAAATGACCCATATAACAAATAACAATAGTAGAAGCTACATAAATGATATCTAAAAGGAATTTACAGGTGCCAAAACGAATCTTGGTCTTATCCGCCACCATGGAGCAAAAGGACTCTGGTGGATAATTGAGAAAGTTCGAGCACTTGGTAGCAGCAAAACCAAAGCTGATAAAGACAGCACCTATGACAAACATAATGGCCTTTTCCTGATAGGTAACCGGATTAAGCATTTGGAAAGGAATAAATTCATACCGGAAGAAGTTAAGAACTCTTCCCTTAATAGCAGAAGGAATTATCTGACATAAGGAAAGGAGCTTAAAGTCTTTGCCCATCAGCAGCACCTGCAGTACCAAAAATAATACATAAACCAAAAACATGGCCGTTCCTACTTTGATATGCATAGTGCCGCTCATGGCAGAGAAAGTACTGGTAGAAGTAGTCTGTCCTACGTTGGCGATAATGCCTAAGCTGGAACCTATACCCAGAAAAGCAATGCCTATCATCATTTCCCCCGCTTTAATACAACCTTTATAAAAATTTTGTTTAGTAAAATCCTTGTCCCTCACTTGCCCCACCTGCATTCTTTTTTTGTCCTCTATTTATTAAAAGTAGCAAAAACCGCTTTAAAATCATTAATTAAATCCTCGACATCTTCCAAACCTACCGACATCCTTACCAAGCCGTCAGTAATGCCAGAAGCTAATCTATCTGTCGGTGCCACAAAAGCGTGGGTCATGCTGGCCGGATGTGAAATCAAGGTATCAGGATCGCCTAGAGATGTCGCAATAGTAGCAATTTTGAGGCCATTGACTAATTTCTTGCCGGCTGCAAAGCTGGAAAGGCCGTTAATATCATCCTTTAGTTCAAAACTAATCATGCCACCATACAAACCTTTGGTCATTTGCTTTACTGCCAAGTCGTATTGAGGATGAGTCGTAAGGCCCGGATAATTTACCTTCTTAATATATTCATTGCTTACCAAGTACTCAGCTAAAGCCTGTGCATTATGGCAGCATTGGTTCATCCGCAAAGCCATGGTTTTCATGCCCCGCAAAATCAAGAAACTGTTAAAAGGAGAAAGCGGGCAACCATTAATCTTAGTCATAGCATTATTTCTTACCAAGGCAATGTCTGCCTTGGAGCCTACTACAATACCGCCTATAGCATCACCGTGCCCGTTATAATACTTGGTCAAGCTATGTACCACTACATCTGCTCCCAGCTTTAAAACATATTGCAGAGGAGGAGGAGCAAAAGTACCATCAACTACTACCTTAATATCCTTACCTACCGTAGCTTTAATGGCTGCTACATCATTTAAGGTCAGAACAGGGTTATTAGGTGTTTCAAAATAAACCAGCTTAGTGTTGGGGCGAATTGCCTTCTTTAAAGCGTCAAAATCTCTCAGATTAACAATGGAGGTTTGGATACCCAAAGCAGGCAGATTGTGCTTAACAATGTGATCGGTGCCGCCGTACAAGGTATCATCAAAAATCGCATGGTCGCCGGCTTGTAAGAAGCCAATAAGGACTGAACCGATTGCGCCCATACCGGAAGCCGCCGTTACAGCGTCCTCACCACCTTCAATGGCCGCAATCTTTAATTCCAGGGCTCTATTGGTTGGATTTCCGCTTCTGCTATAGATTGGATGGAAACCCGGTAGTTTATGAGCAAATTTTTCAGCTGCCTCTTCTACACTGCCATGACAATAGCTAGCTGTTTGATAAATCGGGGTAATCATGGAACCATACTCGCTGTCATGTACCTGCTCTACATGGATAACCTTTGTTGCAAAACCTAAGCCTTCACATTCCTTTGCCTTCATTTGTAAAACCTCCCTATTTTTTTATTAGTTTTCTTCTCTTTGGAAGATGTTTAAATTTTCTTATAATTTATTATATCCAGCTATATTACTATTGTAAAACTGTTTTATTTTGTATATAATACAATTAAAAAGTTGTATTATTGCAAGGAGGGTATCATGAATTTTCAAACAATGGATTACTTTATCATGCTAGCCAGAGAAAAAAGCTTCACCAAGGCTGCTGAGAAGCTCTATATTACCCAGCAAAGCCTGAGTGCCCAAATAGCCCAGCTGGAGAAAGAATTAGGCACCAAGCTTTTTCTCCGCCATGTTCCTTTAGAGCTCACCTATGGCGGCGAAGTATTTCTAAAATATGCTGTAGATTTCCAGCAAAATTACCTGTCTCTCCAACGTGATTTTAGTGATATTGCTCAGCAACAGAAAGGCCTTTTGCGCATTGGTATAGCTTATGTGAGAGGCCGTACTATCCTCCCTCCCATCATTGAAAGGTTCAACCAAGGCTTTCCCGGCATTACCATCCGTTTACGGGAAACTTCCAATGAAAATTTACCGGTTGTTCTGGGCAACGGTGAGGTTGATA
>Ga0268357_100794_pt1 | contig 31281 bp, 33 predicted proteins | sample BioMet10_FD_192466 | JGI IMG/M metagenome (GOLD analysis project Ga0268357, IMG submission 192466) | Sewage microbial communities from Oakland, California, United States - Biofuel 10 (Illumina Assembly) | ecosystem: Engineered > Wastewater > Sewage > Unclassified | place: USA: California... | reverse complement strand
ATCCCTGGCTCGATCGCATCATCGTCCCAGGGCTTCATTATACGCGACCATGGTGCGAACACCGGCCGCTTCACCGCCCTTGACCCGCTCGGCGAAAAGGGCGGCGACAACGACTGGTACGGCTACTGCCTCGATGACCCGATCAATAGGGCGGATGTCTGGGGGCTGGAGGACTCGTGGATCAAACAGCCATCAGACAATCCGGAATACAACGAATGCATGAGCGAAGCGAATTGGTGGAAGAGGCAATGTCTACAAGGCGTAGAACTATTTGGGCATATCGTCGGTGGTAAGCGCCCCATACGTGGCACAATCGTTGGCGAAGTGAGCAACTGGATCTGTAAGAAAACTCACGAGGCTAACTCGGAGCGCTGCGAGGAACAATATGGATCCCAAAAGCAAGATCCGGACACTTATCCACTTCCTTACGCCGGAGACTAATTCCTGGCATGCGTGCCTTCGAACAACACGAATATGGTTCTATTGTGGCATGACCTACGGAGTACTCGCCTCCTTCTACGTTGCGTTCAAGGTTCCCATGCAACTCCAGGCCATGATTAGCCTCTCGCTTTTCGTCATATTCTATGCGGGGTTGAAAGCGGCACTCGTTGGGACATTGCTCTGGGGACTTTTTGCTCTCTGTGCCCGAATACGCGCAAGATACAGGCGAATGAAGCAGTTGCCCTGACACATCGTGCGGGGGACTTGCCCCGCCATATTTATGCCGCCCCCTTCGGGGGGTTCAAGCCGGCCGCTTCACCGCCCTCGACCCGCTCGGTGAAAAGGGCTGCGACAACGACTGGTACGGCTACTGTTTGGATGACCCGATCAACCGGGCGGATGTCTGGGGACTCAGCGATGAGGACAACTCAACCGACGCAGAAGACTCCGCCTTGAGGGTTTTGTTTCAAGGTGCAAAAGGCGCGAAGACGGGGCGCAAAATCGGTGGAGCGATCGGCGAACGTTATGGAGTTCGTGGGCCCGGCGCAGCCACCGGCACCTTTGTTGGGAATGCGATCGGCATGGCGTTGCAAACGATTGCCGAATATCCTCCAGCCAAAGAAAAGGCCAGAAATTTAGCAAATGGGCTAGTGAAGCAGCTTAAGAATTCCATTGAAGCGCAAACTCCACAGGCCGATACGGATGAAGCATCCGAGTCAGACGCCAGCATATACAGCACCTCGCCAGATTGATTACATAGTTTTATGAATGCTTCGTGTTTGGCTTCCCATTGCAACGTGCAACAATCAGGAGTTTGAATGAACGTGACGCAAAGCTGGATATGGATTCGGCCAGCGACAGCGCTCGCCCTGACCGTCATGTTTGTGCTCCTGTTGGCTCACTTCAACGCTTGGGACTGGAGCCCAACTCTCATCGTACTTATTATTTGGGATGCCCATGACTTATGGAAGGCGCTTCGGGAGAGAAAAAACATGCGCGGCTCTCAGTAACACTGCGGGAGCAGTCCCTTCCTCTAACGCCATTGGATTCCCCCCTAATGCATCCACTTGCCGTGGGGCTTCGCCGACCCTTTGACGCCGACACCAGCCGCTTCACCGCTCTCGACCCGCTCGGCGAAAAGGGCGGCGACAACGACTGGTACGGGTATTGTTTGGATGACCCGATCAACCGGGCGGATGTCTGGGGGCTGGCCGTTGTCGCTATCCCCGGCGGTCCATTTGGGGTCCCCGTGCCGCCGGTCGCCATCCCCGGAACCCCTGAGAATGACGAGTTCACACATGGAACAATAAATATTATCAATGAGATCGGCGACTGGCTCGACAATGTTCTCGGTGATTCGGACGACCAGGAAGATGTGGATGATGACCCGAATATTTTTTTTAAAGCGCATACGAAGAACAGCCGGAAATCTTCCCGTCCCAGACATCAAGCCGGCCAGGCTCGGCAGCAGGAGGATCAATGCAGAGAAAAGAAAGAAAAATCAGGTAGATATAAAGGAAGAAGCGAACTGGATTATCCTTTTGACAATGGCTTCGCAGGAAACGAGGCCGAAGATGACGAGGAGGATGCCTGATGCGTAATTATAAAGCGTTGCTGCAGAACGCCATGCGTAAACATGAGATGGTCAGCGTGCATGATGACGCGGAAGAATATGATATGGCCCACAACGGTCTTGTCGAAAGCGTCAGCGGAGACGAATGCCGCATGCGTGTGCTCTCGCAATACGGCATCCCGGATGGTCTGCACGCCCTTCGTCTCGCGGATATTCGAGGCCTCGACGTGGGCGGACTCTTTGAGCGCCGCATCGCCTACTTCGCGCCAACAGCGGTATACCCCGCTCCGTACCCGCAGCTTTCCCCCATCACGCGCGGCTCCGTCATCGGGGGAACCCTACGCCAAGCCAAGGAACACGGCCTGCTGGTCACCCTTTGGATAGAAAACGAAAAATTCTCCGAGAACGGTTTCGTGCGCGAGGTTTCCGACGAAGTCGCGACCCTGGATGGATACGACATGTTCGGCGCGGCGAATGGGCAGATCACTGTCGACATGAAGGAAATCTCCGCCGTGTCTTGTGGTGACCTGTTCTGCCAACGCACACAGCATCTCATTGAGCATCAGCAAGAATTCCGCGAGTTCTGCGCGCGGCAGAAAGGATAGCAGCCCCCTGGGCCGGCGCCGGACCTGCTGGCGCAAAGCACGATGAACGCCTTTGGGCGCCCCCTGAAAGGGGGGGCATGCCGGCCGCTTCACCGCCCTCGACCCCATGGCGAAATGGACACATCAACCTTTTGTGAAGACCTTGCCGATATCCGGGCTACAGCGATCAAGGAGGATGCCTGATGCATAATTATAAAGCGTTGCTGCAGAACGCCATGCGTAAGCATGAGATGGTCAGCGTGCATGATGACGCGGCAGAATATGATATGGCCCACTGCGGCCTTGTGGAAAGCGTCAGCGAAGACGAATGCCGCATGCGTCTGCTCACGCGCTACGGCATCCCGGACGGTCTGCACGCCTTTCGCCTCGCGGATATTCGATGCCTCGACGTGGGCGGGCCCTTTGAGCGCCGCATCGCCTACTTCGCGCCAACAGCGGTATGCCCCGCTCCGTACCCGCAGCTTGCCCCCATCACGCGCGGCTCCGTCATCGGGGGAACCTTACGCCAAGCCAAGGAACACGGCCTGCTGGTCACCCTTAGGATGGGGAGCGAGAAATTCTCCGAGAGCGGCTTCGTGCGCGAAATTTCCGACGAAGTCACGACCCTGGACGGATACGACATGTTCGGCGCGACGAATGGGCAGCTCACCGTCGACATGAAGGGAATTTACGCCGTGTCCTGCGGCGACCTGTTCTGCCAACGCACGCAGCATCTCATTGAGCATCAGCGGGAATTCCGCGAGTTCTGCGCGCGGCAGGCAGAATAGCGGCCCCCTGGCCCGGCTGGGCCGGCGTCGGACCTGCGGAGAACAAAGCGCCCGAACGCCTTTACGTACCCATGAAGGGAGGGCCGAGGGCGTTCGCCTGCCGCTGGGCTTCGCCGGCGGACAACGCAGGAAGGCATTGCGGTCGGAATTCGGCAGGGGACGGCCCAGCGTCCCTCCGGATGGGCGAAACACGCCGGAACTGCGGGCACTGCGGCAATCCGGCTGTGCGACAAATGGCTACTGAAATGAAACACCGGCTCAGCAAAGCTTTCGTCTGGCTCGCCTTCCGCTATGGTTCGCCAATTCATGTCAACCACAACATCATATTTATAACTGCGTGACTGGAGGATGCGTGATGGAAAAGTATAACGCCGTGCTCGCCAAGGCGATGCGCGAAGAGAACATCGTCAGCGTACATTATACCCTGTCCGATCTGGACAATATCTACTGCGGCGTCGTCGACTCCCTGAATGAGAGCGAATGCAGGATGCGCCTGTTCACCCGGCATGGGTAACCGGACGGCTGGCGCGCTTTCCGCATCGCAGACAGTCTGATGCTCGACACCGACGGGGATTTTGAAAACCGCCTGGAATACTTCCGCGCCATGTCCGGCCCGGCTCCGGACCAGCCCCTTTTGAGCCCGATCAACGACGCCCCGATCCTGGCCGGGACCCTCCGGCAGGCCAAGCAGCTCAACCTGTTCGTCATCGCCTGGCTCCTCGACGACCAGTACTCCGTGGGCGGCTTCGTGGACGACGTTGCCAAAGACGCCGTGACCATCGCCGAGCACACCAAATTCGGCGAAGCCACCGGCATGGTGACCTTTGCGCTCGAAAGCGTTAGCTATCTTATCTGCGGCTCCGACGAGTGCCTGCACGCCCAGCATCTCGTTGCGCACCGCCAAGAGTTCCTGGAGTTTTGCCGGCGGCGCTGCGGCAGGTAGGGACGCCGGCCGCAGCCGACACGCGGCCCGGCCAAAAAGGCTGGACAAAAAACGGGGCGGGAGGCGCGCAATCTCCCCGCCCCGTCCGCATTTTTCGTCCGGACCGGCTTGGCGTCTAGCCGCCGCGCCGCTCGCGCAGGAACTGGTCCAGCTCCTTCATGAACTCGGGCAGAAGATTCTCCTCGCCGCGGATCTTGCGCACTACCTCGCCCTTGCGGAAGACGATGCCCGAGCCCCGTCCGCCGGCGATGCCGATGTCCGCCTCGCGCGCCTCGCCCGGGCCGTTGACCACGCAGCCCATCACGGCCACCTTGAACACCTCGGGCACGTCGCGCAGCCGCCGCTGCACCTCCTCCGCCAGGGCGATGAGCCCGATCTCCGTGCGGCCGCAGGTCGGGCAGGAGATGACCTCCGGCCCGCGCTCGCGCAGGCCCAGGCTGCGCAGGATGTCATAGGCCACGCCCACCTCGGCCACGGGGTCGTGCGTCAGCGACACCCGCAGCGTGTCGCCGATGCCCTGCCAGAGCAGCACGCCCAGGCCCACGGCGCTCTTGACCGCGCCGGGCAAAAGCGTGCCCGCCTCGGTGACGCCGATGTGCAGCGGATAGTCCACCCGCGCGCTGAGCATCCGGTAGGCCTCGATGGTGTTGAGTACGCTCGACGACTTGAGCGAAATCTTGATGTCGTGGAACCCGCGCTTCTCCAGCAGCGCCACGTGGCCCAGCGCGCTCTCGACCATGGCCTCCGGCGTCGGCCCGCCGTAGCGCGCCAGCAGCCCCTTCTCCACCGAACCGGAGTTCACGCCGATGCGGATGGGCACGCCGCGCTCCTTGGCCGCCGCGACCACGGCGTCGACCTTCTCCGGTCCGCCGATGTTGCCGGGGTTGATGCGCAGGCCGTCCACGCCGGCCTCCAGCGCCATGAGCGCCAGGCGGTAGTCGAAATGGATGTCCGCGATGAGCGGCGCGGGCGAATCCCTGCGGATCGCGGCCAGGGCCCCGGCCGCGGCTTCGTCCGGCACGGCCAGGCGCACGATTTCGCAGCCGGCCCGCGCCAGCTCCGCCACCTGCGCACGCGCCGCCGCAACGTCGCGCGTGTCCACGTTGGTCATGCTCTGGACGCGCACGGGATTGTCCCCGCCCACGCCCACTGCGCCCACACGAACTTCCCGAGTTTTTCTGCGCTCGATCATGCCGTAGCGACTAGCCCATTTCCCGTCGTTCGCCAAGGGCGCGCGCCGCGGAATCGGCCGGGGATGCCTCCGGCGGCCGGGGGCTCCGCGCCCCCGGGCCCCCCGGCAAAGGGCCTGCGGCCCTCTGCACGCCCTGTATCAAGCCGCCGGGCTGTTCCGTCTGGAACCGCCCGGCGGCTTGACCGGCGGCATGGCGAACGACACGGCGATGAACAAGACCTGCGAAACAGCGCGGGACCACCTTCGCCCCCCTGAAAGGGGGCGCGGGGGAGGTCCGGGAGGGGGGCGCGCAGCCCCCGCTCCCGGCCGCCGGAGGCCGCCCCGCCGCCGCCCTCGACAAGCGTCGGCGCCGGCGGTATTCCGATGACGCCCGCGAATGATTTTCCGCGGCAAGGAGCATGCATGAACGAACTGAAATTTCTGGGCATATCGGGCAGTCTGCGGCGGCAGTCGCGGAACACGGGCCTGCTGCGGGCGGCGCTGGCCGCGCTGCCGGAGGGCGTGCGCATGGAGACGGCGGACCTCGCGGCCGTGCCGTTCTACAACGCCGATCTGGCGGGGGACCCCAAGCCGGAGGCGGTGCGCCGGATCTTCGGCCAGCTGGAGCAGGCCGACGCCCTGGTGCTGGCCTGCCCGGAGTACAACTACTCCCTGGCCCCGGCGCTGAAGAACATCCTGGACTGGGCCTCCAAGGAGCCGGACAACCGCCTGCTGGCGGGCAAACCCGTGGCGATCATGGGCGCGGGCGGCGGCATGGGCACCTCGCGGGCGCAGCACCACCTGCGCCAAGTCTGCGTGTACCTGGACCTGCATCCCCTGAACAAGCCCGAGGTCTTCTCCAACGCCTTCGGCCCGAGCTACGACGCCGCGGGCGATCTCACGGACCCGAAGATCAAGGCCCTCGTGGCCGAGCTCATGACCGCCCTGGCGGCCTGGACGCGCCGGCTGAAGGGCTAGACGGGAGGCGACGCCGTGAAGAAGTTCTCCGAGCTGACGCAACAGGAGATCCTGGCCCTGGCCATCTCCCTTGAGGAGGAGGACGAACGCGTCTACGCCGACTTCGCCGAGGCCCTGCGGTCGGAGTTTCCGGCCACGGCCAAGGTCCTGGAGGGCATGGGCGCGGAGGAGACCGTCCACCGCCAGAAGCTGACCGAGCTCTGCCAGCGCAAATTCGGCGACCACATCCCGCTGATCCGCCGCCAGGACGTCAAGGGCTTCGTCCAGCGCAAGCCGCTCTGGCTGGTGCGACCGCTGGGGCTCGACAAGGTGCGCCGCTTCGCCGCGGACATGGAGCTGGAGACCCGGCGGTTCTATGAGAAGTCGGCCGCGCGCGCGAGCGACGCCGACATCCGCCGCCTGCTGGACGATCTGGCCCAGGCCGAGCGCGGCCACGAGTCCAACGCCGAACGCCTGGCCGCCGAGCACCTGGACCAGGCCGCCCAGGACTCCGAGGCCGCCGCCCAGCGCCGCCTCTACGCGTTGCAGATCGTGCAGCCGGCCCTGGCCGGGCTCATGGACGGCAGCGTCTCCACCCTCGCGCCGGTGTTCGCCGCCGCCGCCGCCACCCGCGACAGCTGGCAGGCCTTCCTCGTGGGCCTGGCCGCCTCCCTGGGCGCGGGCATCAGCATGGGCTTCGCCGAGGCCCTGTCGGACGACGGCAGCATGACCGGCCGCGGCCATCCGTGGATTCGCGGCGGGGTCTGCGGGTTCATGACCACCCTCGGCGGCATCGGCCACACCCTGCCCTTCCTCATCGCCGACTACCACGCCGCCCTGGCCGTCGCCCTGGCCGTGGTCGCCCTGGAGCTGGCGGCCATCACCTGGATCCGCTCGCGCTACATGGACACGCCGATACTCTCCGCGGCCATGCAGGTCGTGCTCGGCGGGGTGCTGGTGTTCCTCACCGGCATCCTCATCGGGGGCGCGTAGACGCGGGCTCAGCGCCTGGGCTTGAGTTCGGCGAGGGCGATGCCGCGCTCGCCCTCCACGGCGTAGAGCAGGTAGAGCCGGCCATCCTCCCGGTAGACGTCCGGATCGCGCAGGGCGTTTTCGAAGCCGACGATGCTGCCCGGCCGGGACGGCCGGACGGGCAGGGCCGCGCCCTCGTAGCCGGTCTCCGGCGCGAGCACGGGCCGGGGCGGCTCGGCGCGCCAGTCGTTCCAGTCCGGCGCGAGGCGGATGCGGGTCACGAGCACGGACTCCGGCGCGTCGCCGATGCGCGTGTAAAAGACCGTCAGGAGGTCGTCCTCGCACAGGACGGCGACGTGGCGGACGCCCTTGAAGGCCGGGTCCTTCTCGAAGGGGCTGCGGGTCTGCTCGAAGGGCGCGAAGCCGGTTGCGGAGCGGTACAGCGGGAAGCCCTGACGCGGCAGCGCGTAGGTCCGGCCGCGCCAGCGCCAGACCCGGAAATAGCTCCGGCCCAGGCTTTCCGGCCGGACGGCGAAGTCGAGGCCGTCGGCGGACGTGGCCACGAAGCTGTCCTGGCGGACGGATTCGATCTTCCGGACGTAGTCGGGGTCGCCGCTCAGCGGGACCGGCTCCACCGGGGTGTGGAAATAGAGCAGGAGCCGGCGGTTGGCGTCGTCCACGAGGACGTCCGGCGAGGCGATGTGGTCCGGCTTCCAGGTGAACTGCGGCGCGTCGACGGGCAGCACGCCGGGCGCGTGGATGCGCCAGGGGCCGTGGAGGTCGTCGGCCGTGGCGAGGCGGATGCTCCGACCCTCGTGGTGGGCGAAATACAGGTAATAAGTCCCGAGCCGGCGCGGCAGCCAGTCCGGGGCCTTGATCAGCTTGGGGCCGTTGATGTCCTCGGCGGCGTTCCCCAGCATGGCCGGGGTGATGATCGGATTCTGGAGAAAACGTTCGACGGCGTAGGGGGCGGAGGGTTCACCGGGCATGGCGCAGGCTCCCGCTGGGGGTTGGGGGGACGGGACGCGGACGGCGGACCGGACGCTGCGCCCGATCCGCCGTCAGGAATGTCCCCGCAACGGCCCGCCGTCAAGCCACCCGGCAGGCCGCGCGCCGGCTATTTCAGGCCCAACCTCGCCAGGCAGATGGCGGCCGCCTGCGCCACGTTGAGGGAGTCGAACTCGCGCCGGAAGGGAATGGCGAGCTTCTGCTGGCAGTGCTTGGCCACGCCGAAGCGCACGCCCTTCTCCTCGCCGCCGAGGACGAGCACGGCGGGCAGGCGGATGGTTGCGGCGTAGATGTCCTCGCCCGAGGCGTCGGCGCAGAGGATGGGCAGCCCGGCCTCGGCGCAGGCGTCTAGGGCCTGGGACATGTTGGTGACGCGGGCCACGGGCAGGTGGTGCAGGGCCCCGGCGCTGGCGCGCATGGCCCCGGCCCCGATGTAGGCCCCGCCGTGGCGCGGCACGATTATCCCGGCCGCGCCCAGGGCCCAGGCGGTGCGGGCCACGGCCCCGAGGTTGCCGGGGTCCTGGACCTTGTCCAGGGCGAGGAGTACGGGAAGAGGCGCGTCGGCCACGGCGGCGATGAGCGTGTCGAGGTCGGCGTACTCCACGGCCGCGGTGACGGCGATGACGCCCTGGTGCGTGCCGGGGTAGAGCCGGCGCAGGGTGGCGTCGTCCGCGAAATGGACTTTGATGCGGTTGGCGTCGGCCAGGGCGACGATCTCCTGGGCGCGGGCGTCGCGCTGGCCCTTGCGCACGTAGACCGCGTCCACGCGCCGCGGAAAGTTCTCCAGCAGCTCGCGCACGGGGTTCTTGCCCGCGGTGACGCTCTTGCCCTCCTCGGCCGCCTCGGCCTCGTCGCGGGCCGGGGCCGGACGCGGCGCGCGTTCCGCCCGTTCCGGACGATCCGAACGTTCCGAACGTTCCGAGCGGTCCGGACGCCCGGCCGCGGTGCGGGCCGGCTTGGGGAAGGCCGCGGGCGCGCCGCCCTCCGCGCCGTCGTCCAGGCGCAGGTCGTCGAAGTCGAAATCGTCGACGCGCGCCCGGCTTTCCTGGCGCGGGGCCCTGGCGTCCTCACGCGGGGCGCGTTCGCGCCGGGGCCGCTCGTCGCGGTTTCCCGAGGGCTTGCGCGGGCCGCGGGCGGGCCGGCCGGTCGGCTTGGCCCCCGGCCTGCCGGAGGACCTCGCGCCGTCCTTGCCGTAACCGGTCTTGCCGGACGCTCCGGTGGGCTTCGAGGGACGCCGGCCCTTGGGGCGGTCGTTTTTTCTTGAATCGGCCATGGTTTCCTCCGGTGTTCGCCGCCCGCCGGGGGCAGGCTTGCCAGGTGATTGTTTCAAGTGTATGGTGCGACGTCTTATTCAGTTTCCAAAAATCGGCGCACGGGGTTTGGCCGCTTTGCGGGCGCCCCACTCGTTTCCGGAGATTCTCTCCACCCGCGCCGCCGACCGGAGGAAAGCGATTTGATGAAGAAAAAAATACTACGACTCACCCTGACCACCGCGAGCGTTCTGGGCCTGCTCGCCCCCCTGTGGTCATGCACCGCCATGAATAGCGACCCGTCGCTTCCTGTCAAGGCCCAGAGCGCAGATTCCCTGCGCCAGCCCGGTCCGCATTCCCTTCTCGCCTCCTCCCGCCACGAATCCCAGCCCGGCGCGCCCCGCGCAGCCGGCCTGGACGAAAACGCCGATCTCGAACCCGACATGTCCGGCGTGCCCATGACCCCGGGCCAGACAGGCACCCTGCTCGAACCCGAGGTCAACGTTCCGCCGCTGCTCCAGACGCCGCAGCTCACCGAGGAACAGCGCCGCATCCTGAGCGAAAAGACCGGCATCGACTTCGACCTCGACCTCTTCGATTCCCAGGAGGTGGAGCGCTACTTCGCCTACTTCACCGGCCCCGCGCGCGAGACCTTCGCCCGCTGGCTCAAGCGGTCCGAAACGCACCTGCCCTTCGTGCGCGAGGCGCTCTCGCGCAACGGCCTGCCGCAGGATCTGGCCATGCTGCCCTTCGCGGAGTCCGGGTACAACGTCAACGCCTACTCTTGGGCCGGCGCGGGCGGCATGTGGCAGTTCATGCCCTATACCGCGCGCAAGTACGGCCTCACCGTGGACTGGTGGGTCGACGAGCGTCGCGATCCGCGCCTCGCCACCGAGGCCGCGGCCAAGTATCTGGCCTTCCTCAACGACATGTTCGGCGACTGGTACCTGGCGCTCGCGGCCTACAACGCCGGCGAGGGCAAGATCTCCCGCGCCCTGGAGCTCACCAACGCCGACGACTTCCTGGACCTCGTGAGCCAGAACGGCAGTCTGAACCGCCGCGCCCGGCTCAAACCCGAGACCCAGAACTACGTGCCCAAGTTCATCGCCATCACCAAAATCTTCCAGAATCTTGAGGCGCTGGGCTTCGACCCGGTCCGCTGGAGCAAGGCTCCCAAGCTGGAGACCGTGCGCGTGCCCGGCGGCACGGACCTGCTGGCCCTGGCCAAGTCCGGAGGCATGAGCTGGGACGATTTCCACGACCTGAACCCGGCCTTCCGCCGTCAGGTCAGCCCGCCGGATCGCCAGACCCTGGTGCACATCCCCTCGGCCAAGGTCGCGCCCATGCTGGCCTACCTTGAGGACCCGACCCTGCTGCCCCCGGCCGGCTTCATAACCCACACCGTGCGGAAGGGCGAGAGCATCCGCGTCCTGGCCAAGCGCTACGGCGTGCCCCAGAACATCCTCTGCCAGATCAACGGCCAGAACGCCCAGGCGGTCAAACCCGGCCAGCTGGTCCTGATTCCCCAGAGCAGCACCGGCGAGGCCATGCCCGAGTCGCTCAAGAAGACCCGCAAGATCGCCGCCAGCCGCGCCAACTATCTCGTGGGCAAGAAGGACACCGCCTGGTCCATCAGCAAGAAGTTCAGCGTCAGCGTGAAGACCCTGGTCGAGGCCAACGGCCTGCCCAACAGCAAGGCCATCAAGCCCGGCATGCGCATCAGCATCCCCGACGCCGCGGCCAAGGACGCCAAGAAGACCCGCGCCCAGGCCGCCAAGGCCCGCGAGCAGGTCACGCGCTACACCGTGAAGGCCGGCGACACCCTGTACTCCGTGTCCAAGCGCTTCGGCGTCACCGCCGACGCCCTCAAGTCCTGGAACAAGCTCAAGGGCACGGGCATCCGCCCGGGCGACAGCCTGCGCGTCTCCGCCAACTGACGCCGCACCGCGAAAGCGGAACGAAACGGCCCCTCCGGAAGCTCCGGCGGGGCCGTTTTTTATGCCTCCCAGGCCCTTTGGCCGGCCGGCCGTTCCAGCAAGCGCGGGGCGAGGCCCGCTGCGCTGCGCCGAAGCAACGACCATGGCGCGGCGCTGCGCGCCGACGGGACTTCGGGGGAAACGGAAAAAGGGGGGCGTTCAGTCGGCGAGCGGGGCGTGCGTCTCCAGCAGGGCCTCCAGCTCGTCCTCCGGCAGGGCCGGGTGGAACAGGTAGCCCTGCACCGCGCGGCAGCCAAGCCGGGCCAGGATGTCGAGCTGCTCGCGGCTCTCCACGCCCTCGGCCACGACCTCCATGCGCAGGCTGCCGGCCAGGGCGATGATGGCGCGCACCAGCGCCAGACTGTCGGTGTCGCCGCGCGGCAGGTCGCGCACGAAGGAGCGGTCGATTTTGAGGATGTCCACCGGGAAGCGCTGCAGGTAGGCCAGTGAGGAGTAACCGGTGCCGAAGTCGTCGATGGCCAGCGAAACGCCCAGGGCCTTGAGCCGGCGCATGGCGGAAAGCGCGCTCTCGGGGTCGGCCATGAGCGTGGACTCCGTGAGCTCCAGTTTGAGCCGGGCCGGCGGCAGGCCGGTCTGCGCCAGGATCTGGCGCACAGTCTCCACGATTTCCGGCTGGGCGAACTGCCGGGCCGAGAGGTTCACGGCCAGCGAGAGCGCCCCGGCCGAAGGATGGCGCGCGCGCCAGGCGGCCATGACCGCGCAGGCCCGCCGAAGCACCTGTTCGCCCAGGGGCACGATGAGCCCGGAGTCCTCGGCGTAGGGGATGAAGGCGTGCGGCGTGACGAGCCCGCGCGTGGGGCTCTTCCAGCGCACCAGGGCCTCCATGCCGATCATCTCCGTCCCGTCCGCGCGCATCACCGGCTGGTAGAAGAGCACGAATTCGTCCTGCTCCAGGCCGCGGCGCATGTCGGCGTCCAGGGCCAGCAGCTCCAGCGCCCGGCGCAGCATGCCCGGATGGAACAGGCGGATGCGGTCGCGGCCGGAGTCCTTGGCCCGGTGCATGGCCAGGTCGGCGTTCTGGAGGATGCTCTCGGCCTTGGGGCTGTCGGCCGTGGGGCCCACCACCACGCCCACGCTGGCGGTGAGGCGGACCTCCTGCGCGTCCACGCGCATGGGCTGGCGCAGGGTCTCCATGGCCTGCCGGATGAGGACCTGGGCGTCCTCCGCGCTGCCGGCCTCCTCGACGATGAGCACGAACTCGTCGCCGCCGAAGCGGCACACCGAGCCCTGCCCGCCCACGGCCAGCACGAGCCGCCGCGCGGTCTCGGCCAGGACCCTGTCGCCGAAGGAGTGGCCCAGGGAGTCGTTGAGCATCTTGAAGTGGTCCAAATCCATGAAGGCCACGGCGAACAGGCCGTTGCCGCGGACTGCGCCCTCCAGCGCGGTCTGGATGCGCTCCAGGCACAGGCTGCGGTTGGGCAGCCCGGTGAGGGCGTCGTGCTGGGCCTTGAACAGCAGCTGGCTCTCCATCTGCTTGCGGCCGGAGATGTCGGTCATGGCCATGATGCCGGCGGTGACGGCGCCGGAGGCTTCGCGAATGGGCGAGGCGTTGATCAGCAGCCAGCGCGCCGGCGCCTGGGGGAACTCCAGGAACACCTCCATGTCCTCGACGCTTTCGCCCTTGCGCAGCACCCGCTGCAGGGGGTGGTCCTCCTGAGCGTAGCGCGTGCCGTCCGCCTTGAAGGCGCGCCAGCCCGGCGGCAGCTGCGCGGCCTTGACGCCCTGGGCCGTGGCCTCGCCCGGCTTCAGCCCGAGCTGGGCCTCGGCGGCGGGGTTGATGATGCAGACCTCGCCGCTGGCCGCATCGACGATGATCAGGCCCGTGCGCGTCTGCTCCAGCGCCGCGGCGAAGAGCGCGCGCGTGCGCTCCAGCTCCTCCTGCATGCGCTTGCGCTCGGTGATGTCCTGGCCGAAGCCGCAGATGAACTCCTCCTCGCCAAAGCGCATGTAGAAGGCCTTGATCTCCTTGACCGGCTGCTGGCCGGCGCGGGAGCACTGGATGCTCTCGAAGGTCTGCGGCCTCTCGCGGACGCTGCGCATGAGCCGGGCCAGGGCCTCGGGCGAAAGGTTGGGGTCGATCTCCTGGATCGGCCGCCCGGCGAGTTCATCGCGCGGGTAGCCCAGACTGCGCGCCACGGCCTCGTTGACGTAGTCGAGGCGGCCGTCCGGACGCACGAGGTAGACCTCCTCCACGCCGGCGTCGAGGAGAAACTTGAAACGGGCCAGTTCGCGCTCGGCCTGGCGCGAGGCGGTGACGTCCTGGAAGACCACCACGGCCGCGCGGCGTTCGCCGTCCTGGCCCACCACCGGCGCGGCGTTGAGCAGAATCCAGCGCTCCGACCCGTCGCTCCGGACGGCGCGGTATTCGGCGTTGTGCATGGTCTCGCCCCGGGCCAGCACGCGTTCGATGGGCAGTTCGTCGCGCGGGACCAGCCGGCCGGCCTTGGTGTACAGCGTCCAGGAGCGGTCCTGGGGCGTGCGGCCCAGCGGCGGGATTTCGGTGATGCCCAGCAGGGTCATGGCCTGCCGGTTGAGCACCGGCGGCAGTTCGCCGCCGGGAAAGGCGATGATGATGCCCGAGGGCGACTGCTCGATGGCCGCGGCCAGAAGATCCTGCGTCTTCTTGTGGCGGGCCATTTCGGCCATGAGATTCTCGCGCAGGAGGTCGGTCTCGCGGATTTGGGCCTCGGCCCCGGCGCGCAGACGGCGGGCCCGCAAAATGGCCGCAAAGCCGAGGCCAAGGGCGGCGACGGCCGCCGCCACGCCCAGCGTCCAGAGCGGGAAGCCCCGGCGCGAGCCGCTCCAGCGTTCCTCCAGGTGCGCCGCCTCGTCCAGGCTCACGCGCTCCAGGCCGGCGTTGACCCGCGCCAGCAGGGCGTCGTCGCCGCGGCGCAGGGCCGCGCGCAGCTGGGGGCCGGGAAAGCCGCGCACCAGCGAGAAGCGCTCCTCCCCGCCCAGCCGGTCCAGAACCTCGCGCAGGCGCAGGGTCGGCCCGGCCGCCACCTGCACCTGTCCCACGGCCAGGGCCGCGGCCAGGCTCGGCAAATCAGGGTAGACGCGCTGCTTGAGCTTGGGGAAGGAGGCGGCCAGGAAGGCTGCGGCGGGGTCGTCGGACACGAGCCCGGCGGTGGTGTCCTCGCCCTCCAGGGGAAAGTCACGGGAGACGCCGCTCCCGGCCGGGCGCGCCACGAACAGGCCGATGCCCAGGTCCAGGAAAGGGCGGGAGAAGAGGAAGCGGTCCTCCAGGCCCGGACTGGCCACGAGCCCGGCGTGGGCGTCGGCCCGGCCCTGCCGGACCTCTTCCAGGGCGTCCGGAGCCAGGCGCAGCTCCACCTCCAGCCCGGCCTTGGCGCCGACCAGCCGCCAGAAGTCCACGAGCAGGCCGGCGGGCAGGCCCTCGTCGTCGCGAAAGCAGTAGGGCGGCGCGTCGCCGGGATGGACGAGCACGAGCCGGCCGGACTCCGCCGCCGGGGCCGGCCACGGTGCGAAGAACAGCACGCAGACGGCGAGCAGCAACGCGCGCGCCGCGGCGCGCGTCAAAACGCTATCCGGGAACCCCGGGCGCTGGGGGGCAAGGGCGCCGGGACCGGGCACAGGTCAGCTACTTGGCCGCGCGCACCAAATCGGTGGCAGCGTCCTGCAGGATGTACTGGAGCGTGGACGAGAGCACCTTCTGGGCCGCATCCACGCGTGTGAGCCCGAGATTCTCGCGCTCGCCGGAATAGATCTGTTCATTGACGAACTGGCCGTCCTTCTCCAGGCGCACGCGCACGCGCAGGTTGGCCTTGGCCATCAGCGTGGTGCCGGACTCGACGTTCAGGGTGTCGAAGGAGCCGGACACGACGTAGCCCTTGGGCGCGGCGGCGCCCGCGGCCTCGTGGTACTTCACCTCGCAGCCGCGGGCCTTGAGCTCCTCGAACAGGGCCCAGCCGATCCATTCGGCGGGATCGTTCTCGGCGTAGAAGCGCTTGCCGTCGCCCAGGGAGCCGATGGTCAGGGTGTCGGCGCGCTTGTCGGTAAAGGGCAGCAGGGAGAACTGCTGGTGGCAGAGGGACCCCTGGGGCGTGGAGGGCTGGTAGCGCAGGGGCACCACGGTGCTGGCCGAACAGCCGAACAGCGCCGCCAGGGCCAGGGCGGCCAGGACGAGATTCACGCGGCGGAGCATGCTGCGGACGTTCCCTTTGACGATCATGACGACTCCCTCCCGTTTTGAGGAAAAAATTTGACTGCGGCGCGGGCGCGCACGCGGTGGGGGGAACATAGACCAAAGCCAGAAGCCGTGCAATCCCCGCCGCTCACTATAAAAACTCTAGACGAAACGGGCGAGATATGCTTGTGTGCGCGCAAAGGGACCGCCGGCGCGCCGCGAGACCAGCCCCCCGGCGCGGCCCCGAAAGCGTCCTTGGGACGCAAAGGACTTTGACCATGCGCAGCACCCGCCGCACCGCCCTCCGGCCGCTTCTGGCGGCCCTGGCGCTCCTGGCGCTCCTGGCGGTCCTGGCCGTCCCCGCCGCGGCCAAAAGTCCCGCCGCCCCCAAAGCCGCCGCCCAGCCCCAGGGCGAACCCATCGAAATCTCCGGCCGCATCGCCGCGGGCATGGACAAAGTCTTCATCAAGGACGCCCAGGGCTACATTCTCGTGCAGGGGCTGAACCTTGCGCCATTCGCGGGCAGAAATATCCAGGCCAAAGGTCTTGTCATCCGGCGCGACGAAGCGTACCGCACTGTCCGGTTGCTGGAGTACCGCATCGCCAGCCCGGACGACGACTCGCCCGGGGCCGGCGGAGAGGTCCGCCAGACCGGCGAGCAGAAGAAAAAGAAGAAGTGACGGGCCGCCCCCCGGCGAAGCCCGCTGAACCTTCAACCCAGAGGAACGCCATCCCATGGAAGCGTGCAGACTGGAATCCGTCGAAGCAGAGCCCCCGGACAGCGGTTCGCGCGGATGCGACGCCGCACCGGACCCCGAAGAGCCCCCCTCCCTGGCGAAACACGCCTGCCTTTGCACCGACCTTCCCGACGGCTATGAGCCGCCGCCCATCGAAGAATTTCTCGCCCGGCACTTTCCCGGCGCAAGCCTGCGCAACTGGCGCGACTGGCGCTGGCAGCTGACGCACCGCATCACCAGCCTTGAGGACGCGGCGCGCCTGCTGGAGCTGTCCGACACCGAGTCCCGCGCCATCGGCCTGGCCAGGGCCACCCTGCCCCTGGCCGTGACGCCGTACTATGCGCGGCTCCTGGACCCGCACAATCCCGACCAGCCCCTGCGGCGCATGGTCATGCCCTCCTGCTGGGAGGCCGTGCGCGCCCCGGGCGAGGCCGACGACCCCCTCGGCGAGGACCACGACTCGCCCACGCCGGGCCTGGTGCATCGCTACCCCAACCGGGTGCTGTTCCTGGCCACGGACTTCTGCTCCACCTACTGCCGCTACTGCACGCGCTCGCGCGCGGTGGGCGGCCGGGAGGCCGTCTGCGGCAGCAACCGCGCCGACCATCTGCGCCAGCGCTGGCAGAACTGCCTGGACTACATCGCGGCCACCCCGCAGATCCAGGACGTGCTGCTCTCCGGCGGCGACCCGCTGACCATGCCCGAGGAGGCGCTGGACTGGCTGCTCACGCGGCTGCGCGCCATCCGCCACGTGGAGATCGTGCGCATCGGCACCAAGGTTCCGGCCGTGCTGCCGCAGCGCGTCACCATCAGCCTCGCGCGGATGCTCAAGAAGCACCATCCTCTGTGGGCGAGCCTGCACTTCGCCCACCCCGACGAGCTCACCGAGGAGTCGCGCCTGGCCTGCGAGCGTCTGGCCGACGCCGGCATCCCCCTGGGCAGCCAGACCGTGCTCCTGGCCGGGGTCAACGACCGGCCCGCGGCCCTGGGCAAGCTCTTCCAGGGCCTGCTGGCCTTCCGCGTGCGGCCCTACTACCTCTATCAGTGCGACCCCATCAGCGGCTCGGCCCACTTCCGCACGCCGGTGTCGCGCGGGGTGGAGATCCTGCGGGCCCTGCGCGGCCGCCTGACCGGCTACGCCATGCCGACCTTCGTCATCGACGCGCCCGGCGGCGGCGGCAAGATCCCCCTCTCGCCGGACTACGTGCTCGGCCGCGAGGGCGACAAGCTGCTGCTCCGGAACTACGCCGGCGGGTCCTACAGCTACCCCGACAGCGCCGGAGCCAAGGACAGCCCGGCCGCCGGAGGCCGCGCATGATCGTCGGGCTGACCTACGACCTGCGCTCCGAGTATCTGGCCGCCGGCTACGGCGAGGAGGAGACGGCGGAGTTCGACAAGGAGGACACCATCGAGGCCCTGGCCAAGGGCTTGGCCGCCCTGGGCTTCGCGGTGGACCGCGTGGGCTCGGCCAGGTCCCTGGTGAACGCCCTGGCCGACGGCCGGCGCTGGGACCTGGTGTTCAACATCGCCGAGGGGCTGTACGGCCTGGGCCGCGAGGCCCTGGTTCCGGCGCTGCTCGACGCCTACCGGATCCCCTACACCTTCTCCGACCCGCTGGTCATGGCCCTGTGCCTGGACAAGGCCGCCTGCAAGCGCTTCGTGCGCGATCTCGGCCTGCCCACGCCGGACTTCGCCGTGGTGCGCACGGACAAGGACATCGCCCAGGTCGGCCTGCCCTACCCCGTGTTCGCCAAGCCCGTAGCCGAGGGCACGGGCAAGGGGGTTTCGGCCGCCTCGCGCGCGGGGGACAAGAAGGAGCTCGCGGCGGTGTGCCGCGCGTTGCTGAAGCGCTTCCAGCAGCCCGTGCTCGTGGAGGAATACCTCCCCGGCCGGGAGTTCACCGTGGGCATCGTGGGCACGGGCGAGATGGCCCGGCCCGTGGGGGTCATGGAGGTCGCGCTCAACGGCTCGGCCGAGCCGGGGGCGTATTCCTACAGCAACAAGGCCAACTTCGAGAAGCTGGTGCAATATCTGCCCGTGGAGGGCTCGGCCGCGGCCGAGGCCCGCGACCTGGCCCTGGCCGTGTGGCGGGGCTTGGGCTGCCGCGACGGCGGCCGGGTGGACATCCGCATGGACGCCGCGGGCCGCGCAAGCTTCCTGGAGGTCAATCCGTTGGCGGGGCTGAACCCCGTAATCTCGGACCTGCCCATTCTCTGCGCCATGAACGGCGTGCCCTATCAGGACCTGCTCGGCATGATCGTGCAGTCGGCCCTGGAGCGGCTGCCCATGAACCCGGACAAGGAACGCCAGACGCGCGGCCCCCGGAACTAACTGGAGCGACGATGATCGAACGGGGCGTGACCGGGCTCGCCGTGGCCGTACTGCACGACCCGGCGGGCCCGCACGACCCGCCGGATCGCATCGACAGCCTCAGACAGGCCGAGGCCTTCGCCGCGGCCCTGGAGCGGCTGGGCTGCCGGCCCGCGCTGGTGCCCTTCGTCGCCGACCTCGCGGCCGTGCGCGCACGGATCGCGGAGCTGCGGCCCGCCGCCGTGGCCAATCTGGCCGAGAGTCTGGCCGGGCTGGAGCGCCTGGCCTTTTGCGCCGCCGCCCTGGCCGAGGCCCTGCGCATCCCCTGCACGGGCAATCCCTCGGCCGCGCTGCTGGCCAGCACGGGCAAGAGCGCGGTCAAACGCCGGCTGCTCATGGCCGGCCTGCCCACCGCGCCCTGGCTGGCGCATGATCCGCGGCCCGGCGACGCCGCCCCGGACTTCAGCGCCGGTCCGGCGCGCTTCCTGATTAAGCCGGAGGACGAGCACGGCTCCGTGGGCATCGGGCCGGACGCCCTGGTCACGGCCCTGGACCGGGCGCACCTGCTGGAGCTTCTGCACGGCCGCGAGACGCGGCTGGGCCTGCCCTGCCTGGCCGAGACCTTTCTCTCCGGCCGGGAGTTCGCGGTGTCCATCCTGCAGGGACCGGAAGGGCCCGAGGCCCTGCCCGTGGCCGAAATGCGCTTCCTGGCCCCCAAGGAGACGACCGTCCTCACCTACGCCTCCAAGTGGCGCGAGGAGAGCCGCGACTGCGCCAGCACGCGGCGGCGCTTCCCGGCGGACGAGCCGCGCCTGACGCTGCGGCTGCAGGATCTGGCCCTTTCGGCTTGGCGGGTGCTGGGCCTCGCCGGCTACGCCCGGCTGGACTTCCGCCTGGACGCCGAGGGCGCGCCGCAGATCATCGACGTGAACGCCAACCCCTGCCTTGCGCCGGACGCGGGATTCGCGGCGGCGGCGGCGCGGGCGGGTCTGGACTACGACACCCTGGCCGGACGCATCCTGCGGGCTGCCCTGGGCTGGCCCGACGAGGCGGCCCCGACCGGCGACTGCGGCGCTCTGCGCTGGCGGCAGGCCGTGAACGCCGGCGACGCCGAGGCCGTGCGGCGGCTGGCCGAGGCCACGGGCTTCTTCAACGCAGACGAAGTCGCCATCGCGGGCGAACTTGTGCAGGAGCATCTTGCCAAGGGCGAGGCGAGCGGTTATTTTTTCATTTTTGCGGAGGACGATCGCGGTCTGGCCGGCTACGCCTGTTACGGGCCGGTGCCCGGCTCCCAGGACAGCTACGATCTGTACTGGATCGCCGTCGACCCGGCGCGCCAGGGCGGCGGGCTGGGCGGCGGGCTGCTGGCCCGGGCCGAGGCCGACATGGCCGCGCGCGGGGCCGGCGGCGTCTACGCCGAAACCGCCTCGCGCGGGCAGTACGGCCCCACGCGGCGTTTCTACGAACGGCACGGCTACGCCGTCGCGGCCCGGCTCGCCGGGTTCTACGCGGCGGACGACGACAAGATCATCTATCACAAGCGCGTCCGCGGGGCGCGCCCGGAGCATGCATGAGCAACACCGACGACAAGCCCGGGACCTACCAGCTGGTCCTAATCACCGGAGGCAAGGTCAAGGAGGAGGTCCTCTTCTCCTCGCCCAATCTGCTGGAAGTGGAACTCCGGCGCGAGCAGCACATCCGCTCCATCACCCAGGGCTACGTGGAGATCCGCAGGGTCTAAAGTCCGGACCCGCGGCAGGATTTTCCCGTCCCGCCGCGGGTCTGAATATTGCACACCAACGGTTCGGAGGCCGCCCGTGACCCGAACGAACCGACCACCGCCCGGCCGAAGAGGGCGTCTTCCCGACCAGGCCGCGGGCTTCACCCTCATGGAGATGACGGTGGTGCTTGTGGTCCTGGGGATCCTTTCGGCCGTCATCATGTACAGCACGCCCAGCCTGGACCCGGCCGCGGGCGCCAGGTTTTCGGAGCTGCGCTCGCAGATCCGCTACGTCCAGCTGCGCGCCATGAAGAGCGGCACCGACTACTACGGGCTCAAGTGCGACGGCGCGACCTATTACTGGGCCTTCAACAGCACCGCCCCGGACACGGCGGACGCCCGGCTCGTGCTGCCCGGCGCAAGCTCCACGCAGGTGGCCCTGGCGGACAAGGGCCTGACCATGACCGCCTTCACGCTGTATTTCGACACCTTCGGCATCCCGTACAGCGGCGCCACGCCGACCAAGCTCGCCGCGCCGCTGGTCATCAACGTCGCGGCCGGGGGCGTCAACGCCACCCTCAGCATCACCCCGGAAACGGGCTTCGTGCAGTAAGGAGGAGCCATGCCCCAGCGATCCGGCCGCAGCCCCCGCTCGGGCTTCACCCTCCTGGAGCTCATCGTGATCATCGTGGTGGCCGGGTTCCTCGGCGCGCTGCTGGTGCAGATGCTGGGCACGCAGCTTTTGCGCAGCGGCAATCCCGTGGTCACGGCCAAGGAGTCCGCCCAGGCCGAGGCCGCCCTCGAAGGCGTGGTGGCCTATTACACCAGCCGGGTGAACACCAACATCAGCGGCGCCCTGGACGACGTGAAGACCCAGTACAGCGGCAACTCCACGGTGAGCTTCTCCGCGGACGACGCCAACTGGCAGAGCACGGGCGTACGCGTGCTCACCGTGACCGTCACCGCGGGCGGTTCGCGGCTGACCGCGCTGCTCACGCAGTCGCGCACCAACGCCGCAGACGATCCCACGAACTTCTAGGGAGCGCGCCATGCGGACGCCAAACGGCTTCACCCTCATCGAAATCATCTGCACCATGGTGATCCTCGGGTTCATCGCGGTGTTCGGAGCCATGTTCCTGGCCACGGGCATGCGCGGCGCGCTCACCTCGCGCCTGGCCGAGGAGAACGGTCAGAAGGCCCAGATCGCCCTGGAGCGCATCGGCCTCGAACTGCGCGACATCAATGGCGCCACGGTCGTCACCACCGGCGCGACGCCGTACATCCGCTACACCTCCGGCCAGACCAAGCTTTCCGGCACGCGCACCCTGGCCTACGACAACGCGGCCAAGATCATCACCCTGACGCCCGCCTCCGGCGGCACGGCCTACACCCTGGTGGACGGCGTCAGCGCCTGCGCCATGAGCTTTTCCGGCACGAGCTACAGCACGACCCTGAACGTGACCTTCACCCTGGACAACACGCCCGGCGACTTTTCGATCAGCGTGAAACCGCGGCAGGCGGCGCTTTCGCTGTGAGGCGGGGAGGGGCAGCCATGCGACGCGACAAAAACGGCGGCCAGCGCGGCAGCATCCTGGTCTACCTGATCCTGGGGTTGGTGGCCTTCGGCGTGCTGGCCATGGCCGGGGCCTCGCGCTTCGGCTCGTCCATCGTGAGCGTGCTCTCGCCCAACTGCAGCGTGGCGGCCCGGCACATGAGCGAGTCGGGCATGCGCTACGCCATGGCCCGGCTGCGCGCCTGCGACACCCAGTCCGCCCTGGATGCGGCCATCAGCCAGATGAACGGCACCAGCTACGACGTGGACGCGGCCAAGGGCCTGTCCTTCAAGATCTCCATCGGCTACGACGGCTCGGGCAACCTGCTCGTCACGAGCACCGGCCAGGGCTGCACCGGCGTCATCCACGTGGACTCGCCGGCGCTTTCGCTCTCGGTGAACGTGCCCAAGATCGGACCGCAGCCGGCCAGCAGCAGCGAGGTCATCGACTTCAGCAACGTCGGCGACGACTTCTTCAACACCACCGACCTGCGCGGCACCGGACCCATCACCGTGGACGCCACCGCCAAGACCATCACCTTCGGCAACCTGTACGAGGGGCACAACGCGGCGGCCATCTGGTACGCGGGCAACGCCACCGGCGGCTGCCTCAACGGCAACTGCACCATGACCAACGGCCTGCGCGCCTATTTCACCGTGCAGTGGAAGAGCACCTCCGTGGCCGACGGCCTCGTCTTCGGCGTCATCAGCGCCCAGACCAACCCGATCACCGCCGTCGGCGGCGACGTGGACATGGGCGAACTCATGGGCTGGGCCGGGCCGGGCCCCTCGGGCAACGGCATCACGCCGCCCAAGATCGGCATGGAGTTCGACACCTACTACAACAGCTGCAACACGCCGCTCTACGCCGCCGGAAGCCGCTGCGACCCGGACTCCTACTCCACCGTGGACCACTTGGCCTACGTGTTCTGGGGCACGAACACATACATCGGCGGCAACATCTACAGCGGCTACTACGGCAAGACCGTCTACAAGGGCGGCGTCTTCTACGACGACAACCGCCACGGCGCGGGCTCCGGCTCCACCTCCGAGCCCGTGTCCTCCAACGACCCCGACGGCAACGGCAACGGCCTGTTCGGCCTGTACTACATGGGTTCGAGCAACTGGCTGCGCGGCGGCACCAAGTACTCTATCCGCTATGAGCTGACGCGGCTGACCACGGCCAGCGCCGGAAGCGCCTACTGCTACCTGCTCAAGACCTGGGTCACCAGCTCCACGCCGAGCACCGCCTACAAGGACGTCACCGCGGACTACGACGCCAACGCCTATCCGCCGACCATGCAGCAGGTGGTCTTCCTGAACTCCACCTACCACGACCAGCTCGGCAAAGTCTTCTTCGGCTGGACCGAGGCCACGGGCGACTCCACCCAGTCCATCACCGTGGGCGACTTCAACCTGGCCTTCAAGAAGGACCAGCCGTCCTACGGCTCGGCGCCCAGCGGCTACACCGCCTACTGGCCCATGTACGACAACATCGGCAGCAGCGTGACCGAAATCGCCAACGGCCGCACCGGGACCATCACCGGCACGGCGCGCTGGGTGCCGGGCGTCGCCACCCCCAACGGCGCGGCCCTGTACTTCAATGGCGGCACCTACATGTCCGCCGCCGACAACACCGCCCTGGACCTCACCGGCACGGGCACGGTGTCGCTGTGGTTCAAGATGACCGCGTCCAACACCAGCCGCTGGCTCCTGCACAAGGGCAGCACCGGCACGTCCAACGAGGCCTACGGGTTGCAGCTCGACTCCAGCGGCAGGCTGCGCTTCCGCCTGCGCTCCAACAGCACCACCTACCGGGAGGCCGTGTCCGCCACGACGCCGACGACGAACCGCTGGTACCACGTGGCCGCGGTCTGGGACACCGGGGGCACGGCGCTGACGCTCTATGTCAACGGCGTAGCCGAAGGCAGCAACACGGCCATCTCCGCGCGCAATTCGAACGGCTCCTTCTACCTCGGCGCGGGCGACAACTATAACACCGGGGCCTTCACAGGAGTCATCGACGAGGTGTATCTGTACAAGCAGGCGCTCACCGCGGCCCAAATCGCGACCCTGGCCACGGGCGCGCCCTAGAGCACGGGAGGCTTGTCCAGCATGCGCCGTCTGCGTCCGCTCGTCCTGTGTCTGCTGCTCGCCTGGCCGGTTGCGGCCATGGCCGGGGAACAGACGGACCAGCCGCCGGCCGAGGAGCCGACGTCGCGACCGGCCGCCTCCGGCGCAGCCGCGCCCTTTCCCGGCCCGGTGACGCCCCAGGCCAGACCCAAGGCCGCCCGGCCGCAGCAGGTCCGGCAGGCGGACGCGCAAACGCCGGCCGGGCGGGGACAGCCGGACCGGCAGCCCCAGGCCCAGCACCCCCAGAATCCGCAGCGGCCCAAGTCCGGCCGCGCCCTCTACGGCGACATCATCATCCACAGGTGAAAACCATGCGTACATTCCCCGGCATCACGTCCTTCCCCGCCGCGGCCGCCCTGATCGGCCTGCTCCTTTCCGCCGCGCCGGCCCGGGCGGCCGACGACGCCCTGCAGCAGGCCGCCAAGCCCGGCGCGCTGGAGACCGTCAAGCGGGCCATCGACTCCCAGGGCGACATCTCGCCCCAGGCCAAGGCCGCCCTGTCCAAGACCGAGGCCGGCAAAAAGCTCGTGGAGGGTGCGGACACGCGCCAGGGGGCCGGCGCACCGGCCCAGCAGGCCCCGGCGCATAAGGGCCAGCCCGCTTCCGGCCGCAAGGCCCTCTACGGCGACATCATCATCCACAAATGAGCATGTTCGGGACGCCACTGCCGGAACGCCTGGGCCTGCCCATGGGCCACGTGGGCATCGGCGACTGCGCCTTCGCGGCCAAGCCCATGCTCTTCGTCACGGTGCTCGGCTCCTGCGTCAGCGTGACCTTCCACCACCCCGGCCGGCAGGCCGGCGGCATGTTCCACGCCATGCTCCCGGACCGCAACATGGCCCGCGGCCGCCAGCGCGTCTGCACCTTCGCCGACGCCGCCGTGGCGGCCATGCTGGAGCGTTTCGCGGCGCGCGGCATGCCCGCCCGCGAACTCACGGTGAAGATCTTCGGCGGGTCCAACACCATGCAGACGGCCCACCCGGCCGCCCTGCGCGAGATGCTCGACGTGGGCCGGAAGAACGTCGACGCGGCCCTGGCGGCCCTGGCCGCCCGCGGGCTTGTCCCCGCCGCCAGCGACGTTCAGGGCGCATACGGCCGCAAGATCTATTTCGCCACGGCCACGGGCGAGGTCTGGCTGTCCTACATGGACTCGGCCGAGACCCGCCGCGTCCAGGCCGAGCAGAGGCCGGAATGAGGCCGGCGCGCCTCGCGGCCCTGGGACTGCTCTGCCTGCTCGGGCTGCTGGCCGCCGTTCCGGCTCCGGCCGCCGGGCCCGCGGCCGGGGATCCGGCCCCGCTCGTGGCCCTGCGCGTGCTGCGCCGCCTGCCCCACGATCCCGCGGCCTTCACCCAGGGGCTCGCGCTGCGCGGCGGCGCGCTCTACGAGAGCACCGGCCTCTACGGCGCGTCGTCCGTGCGCCGCCTGGACCCGCAGAGCGGCCGCGTCCTGGCCCGCGCGGACCTGGAGCCGCGGCTCTTCGGCGAGGGCCTAGCCCTCTGCCCCGAGGGCAAAAACGCCCGGCTGGTGCAGCTCACTTGGCGCGAGGGCGTCATCCTGACCTACGACCCGCGCACCCTGCGCGAGACCGCCAGGGCGCGCCTGCGCGGCCAGGGCTGGGGCCTGGCCTGCCGCGGCCGCGAGCTGATCCTCAGCGACGGCACGGACGTCCTGCGCTGGCTCGACGCCGCGACCCTGCGCGAGACCGGCCGCGTCCTGCGCGTGCGCGACGCCGGAAAACCCGTGGAGCGGCTCAACGAGCTGGAGTGGGTCAACGGCTGGATCGTGGCCGACATCTGGGAGGAGGACCGCGCCGCGGTCATCGATCCGCGCAGCGGCCGCGTGGCGGCCTGGCTGGACCTCGCGCCGCTGCGCGTGCGCCTGCGGCCCGAGGCCGAGGTCGCCAACGGCGTGGCCTACGACGCGGCGGAGCGCCCCGGCGAGCTCTGGCTCACGGGCAAGCGCTGGGACGTGCTCTTCGTGGTCGAGCTGCCGGAGATCCTCAGGACTTCGCCTTCCGGCCCGGCTTCGCCGCCGGGGTCCGCGCGCCGCTAGTCCCCGGGAAGGGCGCACCGGGCCAGAACATCAAGATCAGGCCAAGGATGATCATCGGCAGGCAGAGAATCTGGCCCATGCTCATCCAGTCGAAGGCCACGAAGCCGAGCTGGACGTCCGGCTGGCGGAAGAACTCCACGATGAAGCGGAAGCAGCCGTAGCCGAGCAGGAACAGCCCGCCCACGGCCCCGCGCGGCCGGGGTTTGCGCGCGTAAATCCAGAGGATGACGAACAGCAGCGCGCCCTCCAGGGCGGCCTCGTAGAGCTGCGAGGGGTGGCGCGGCAGCGGCCCGCCGGTGGGGAAGACCATGCCCAGGGGGGCATCCGTCACGCGGCCCCAGAGCTCGCCGTTGATGAAGTTGCCCATGCGCCCGGCCAAAAGTCCCGGCGGCACCAAGGGCGCGATGAGATCGCCCACCTCCAGCAGGCTCTTGCCCACGCTGCGGCCATAGAGCCAAGCCACGAGCACCACGCCGACCACGCCGCCGTGGAAGCTCATGCCGCCCTGCCAGATGGCCGGAATCTCCAGGGGATTCGCCAGGTAGTAGGAGAAATTGTAGAACAGCACGTAGCCCAGGCGGCCGCCCAGGACCACGCCGGCCACCAGCCAGGTGATCAGGTCGTCCACCTGCGCGGGGGCCCAACCGGAGCCGGGCCGCCGGGCGCGCACGCGGCCCAGCCACCAGGCCGCGCCGAAACCCACGGCGTACATCAGTCCGTACCAGCGCACGGCCAGGGGGCCGAGCCTCAGGGCGATGGGGTCGAAGACCGGGTAGGTGAGCATTCGCGTCTCCGGGGCCGGGCGGCTGTTTGTTTCCCGGCGGAAATTGCGCTAGGGGTCTTCACGGGGGGAGCGAACGTCCCGGCGCGCAAGCACAACTCGGTCTTTTTTCCCCCCGCGTCAACCCCGGAACAGGTTCCGGCCCGGCCGCGCGGCCGGCCTGGGAGGCACATGGAAGCAGGCAAGGAGCTGGACATCCTGGAGATGCCCGTGGAGGCCCTGGCCGCCTACTGGCTGTCCATCAAGAAGCTGCTCGACGCCAAGCGCGACAAGAACCTCCTCGCGGCCGAGCGCGAGAACACCGGCGAGCGCTACATCCGCCACCTGCTGGACGCCGCGGTCTCGAACATGGACCCGGAGCTGACGCGGCGGCTGGCCCGGGCCAAGGCCTCGGCCCTGCTCGCCGAGGCGCGCCGGCGCTTCGAGATGATGCGTCTGGGGCTCGCGGCCATCGCCCAGAACGAGAACCCCCGGCTGACCTTCATCCGCCTCTCGGCCCACCTCGCCGCCGCGCCGCTCTCGGAGAAGCGCGCCTTCGAGCTGGCCCACGGGCTCATGTCCACCGTGGCCGAAAAGGACGCCGACCTGCCGGTGCTCCTGGCCGTGGATCACAAGCAGAAGGACGACCGCCTGGCCGTCAAGCTGCTCTTCTACGCCCTGGCCAGCCGGCGCAACGGCCGGCAGTCGCTGCACGAGTACCTGCCGCACCTGGGCTCCACGCCCTTCGCCGAGGGGCTGTCCCTGGCGGCGGACGGCTTCGACGCGGACTTCGTCTCGGCGCACATGGCCGCCCTGCGCGACGCGGCGCTCCAGTCGGCCCGGCGCAAGATGCGCATGGCCGCGGAGATGTGCCTGGGCATCCGCGCCGGGCTGTCCTACGAGGACGTGTTCCGCGTGGCCCGCGCGTTCATGGAGTAGGCGGCCCGCGGGCGCGATTTCCCCTTGCGCTTTCGCAGGCCGGGAGGCATAGATTAAAGCTATCCCGGCGCGCAGGGCCAGCGCCCTCCTCCCCGGCCGGGATCAACCGGGAGCCAGGCGCCCATGCCTCCATCCCCCGAAGGGTCCGCATCCCAGGCAACCGCGCCCGAACGGCCCGGCCGAAGACCGTTGCGGTTTTCCGCGCGGGCCGCGTTCATCGCCGCGGCGTTCGTCTTCGGCCTGCTCCTGGCCGCGCCGCTGGCCTGGTTCAACTACGCCCGCAACACCGACGCCGCGCTGGAGGTGGCCGCCGACCTGGCCCGGCAGACCGGCGATCTCGTGGCCCTGCGCACCCGGCTGCTCATCCAGCCGCTGAACTTCCTGGGCGAGCACGTGCCGCTCCTGCCCGGCGCGGACGCCCGGCCGGCCGGCTTCGCGCATCCCCTGCTGCCGATCTTCCTGGACCTTTTGACCGACAATCCGCAGATCTACGCCCTGTATTTCGGCTACGACAACGGCGACTTCCTGCAGGTCATCTCCCTGGGCGGCAATGTCGGCGTCCGGCGCAGCCTGCGCGCGCCCCATGGCGCGGCCTACGCCCTGCGGCGCATCGCCCTGGAGGGCGGCCGCCGGCTGGAGCGCTGGCGCTTCCTGGACGCCGCCCGCCGCGCGGTCGCCGAAGCCCCAGCCAGCCCGGCGGCCTACGATCCGCGCACGCGGCCCTGGTACGCCGCGGCCATGCAGATGGACGGAATCCTGCGTTCGCGGCCCTATGTGTTCAGCAGCACGGGCGCGCTGGGCGTCACGCTCTCGCGGCGGGTGCGCGGAGCGCATCCGGCGGTCTTCGGCGCGGACATGACCCTGGAGTCCCTGTCGCGCTTCCTGGCGGACCAGAAAATCGGCGCATCGGGCACGCTGTTCATCTTCGACTCCGGCGGCGACCTCGTGGGCCACCCGGATCCGGCCAAGCTCTCGCGGCCGGGCGCGGACGGCAAGCCCGCGCGCGCCTCGGTGCAAAGCCTGGGCGACCCGCGCGCCGCGGCGCTGTTCAAACGCTTCCGCGAGCGCGGCGGCGGATTCGGCCTGTCGCGGGTGACGGTGGCGGGCGAAAGCCTCCTGGCGCAGGCGCGCCAGATGGAGGAGTTCGGCAGCGGCCAGGTTTACCTGGGTCTGGCGCTGCGGCCGGAGGACTTCACCGGCGCACTGGCCAAAACGCGCGATCAGAGCCTGCTCTTCGCCCTGGCGCTCATCATCGTGGCGGTTCCGGGCCTGGCGCTGCTGGCCGGGCGGTTCTCGCGGTCCATGCACAGCCTGGCCGAGGAGGCCGACCGCATCCGCGGGCTCAAGATGGACTCCGGCCTGTGCCTGCGCTCGCACATCGACGAGGTGGACGCCTGGGCACGGCCATGGCCAGCATGCGCAGCGCGCTGGCGAGCTTCAGCCGCTACCTGCCGCGCACGCTGGTGCGCCAGTTCATCGAGACGGGCGCGGACCCGGTCCCGGGCGGCGTCCGCCGCGAAATCACCCTGCTGTTCTCGGACGTGGAGAACTTCACCCCCCTGGCCGAGCACCTCGCGCCCGAGGACCTCATGCAGGCCATGAGCGAATATTTCCAGGCCGTGGGCCAGGCCATCCTGGACAGCGGCGGCACCATCGACAAGTTCATCGGCGACGCGGTGATGGCCTTCTGGAACGCGCCCTACGAGTCCTCGGACCACGTGGAGCAGGCCTGTCTGGCGGCCTTGCGCGTGGCGCGCGCCTCGGAGGAGCTCAACGCCCGGCGCGCGGCCGCCGGCCTGCCGCTCCTGCGCACGCGCGTGGGCGTGCACACGGGCGCGGCCGTCGTGGGCAACCTGGGCTCCGCCGACCGCATGGACTACACGGCGCTGGGCGCGAGCGTGAACCTGGCCAGCCGGCTGGAGGGCCTGAACAAGTTTTACGCCACGCGGATTCTGGCCAGCCACTCCGTGCGCGACCGCACCCGGCAGGAATTCCTGTTCCGCTCCGTGGACGTGGTCGTGCCCAAGGGCACCAGCGATCCCGTGGCCGTGTTCGAACTCGTGGGGGCCATGCCCGCCAGCCGCTTCGCCGAGGTGGCCGCGCCGCGCGCCGACCTGGGCTTCTGCTCCCGCTGGGAGCGGGCCGTCACGCTCTACCGCACGGCCCAGTGGGACCGCGCGCTCGGCGAATTCACGGCGCTGGCCCAGCTGCACCCGGACGACAAGCTGGCGGCCATGTACTGCACGCGCACGCAGCGGCTTTTGAAGAACAAGCAGGGCCGCGACTGGAAGGCCATCAAGCGCTTCGTGAACAAATAGGGGGGAACGGCCATGGCGGAACTCGCCTGGAGCGACGATCTGAGCATCGGGGTGGCGGAGGTGGACGCCCAGCACAAGCGGCTCATCGGCCTGGTGAACGATGTCGCGGAGGCGGTGCGGGCCGGGGCGGGGCGGGACATCGCCGGCGCGGCCCTGCGCAACCTCTGCGACTACGCCGTGGAGCACTTCGCCTCGGAGGAGGCGCTCATGGACCCGGAGAGCTACCCCGAGTACGACATGCACCTGGGCCAGCACATGGACGGCACCACCAGGGCCCTGGACTTCCTGCAGGCCTTCAGCCAGGGCGAGGAGGTGGACATGGCGCAGTTCGTGGCCTTCCTGTCGGACTGGGTGGTCCACCACGTCATGGAGGTGGACCAGACCCTGGGCCGCCACCTCCGCTCGCGCGGCGCGGCCTAGGCGCTCCGCTCCGCGCCGCGCATTGACGGGCCCGCCGCGCCCGGATAGGTGAGGACGACGACCCCACCGCCCCTTCCGGAGGCCCCAGTGAACGAACTGCACTACGGCGACAACCTGGACGTGCTGCGCGGCTTCGCGCCCGAGACCGTGGACCTCGTGTACCTGGACCCGCCGTTCAACTCCAACGCCAGCTACAACGTGCTCTTCAAGAGCCCGCAGGGCCAGGAAAGCCAGGCGCAGATCGAGGCCTTCGAGGACACGTGGCACTGGGGCGAGCAGGCCGAACGCGAGTATCGCGAGCTGCTCCACCAGGAGAACACGGACGTGGCGGGCATGATGACCGCGCTGCGCTCCTTCCTGGGCGAAAACGACATGATGGCCTACCTGACCATGATGGCCAACCGGCTGCTCAAGCTGCACAACGTGCTCAAGCCCACGGGCAGCCTCTACCTCCACTGCGACCCCACCGCCAGCCACTATTTGAAGGTGGTGTTGGATGGGGTGTTCGG
>Ga0268357_100786_pt1 | contig 31747 bp, 38 predicted proteins | sample BioMet10_FD_192466 | JGI IMG/M metagenome (GOLD analysis project Ga0268357, IMG submission 192466) | Sewage microbial communities from Oakland, California, United States - Biofuel 10 (Illumina Assembly) | ecosystem: Engineered > Wastewater > Sewage > Unclassified | place: USA: California... | reverse complement strand
CGGTGGGAAAATAGAGGTGATTTAATTGTTATCAGCCCTCAACAATATTTTCAAGATTACGGAACTTAGGCGGAAAGTATTATTTACGTTGGCCATGTTTGTCGTATTTAGGGCTGGAACACACATCCCTGTTCCAGGGGTTAACGCGGCTATGATAGAGCGTCTTTTCACCAGCGGTAATCTTTTCGGTTTGTTAGATATGTTTTCCGGTGGCGCTTTAAGTAAATTCTCTATTTTCGCTATGAGTATTACCCCTTATATCAATGCTTCAATCATCACCCAGCTTTTGACTGTAGTTATTCCTACCTTGGAACAATGGTCAAAAGAAGGCGCAGAGGGAATGCAACGCATCAACAAAGTAAACCGTTATGCAGCAGTTGTACTTGGACTCATCCAAGCAATTGGTATGTCTTATGGTTTAAGAGCGGCTATCAATAATCCTGGCTTTTTCTCTTACGCCATGATTGCCATTACCTTAACTGCCGGAACGATTTTCTTAATGTGGATTGGCGAGCAGATCACTGCAAAGGGAATAGGAAATGGTATTTCCTTAATCATTTTTGCAGGTATCGTTTCCCGTTTGCCCGATGGGCTTCATACTATGTTCCAGTATTTAAATGCCGGAACCATTAGTATTTTAAATGTCATTCTATTTGCTGTAATTGCTCTTTTGATGGTTGCCTTTGTTGTGGCTATCACTATTGCTCACAGGAAAGTTCCTGTGCAATATGCTAAGAGAATTGTGGGACGTAAAATGTATGGCGGTCATACCAGCTACATTCCTTTAAAGGTAAATCAAGCCGGCGTAATTCCTATCATTTTCGCTTCTTCGGTGCTTATGTTTCCTGTGACTATAGCGCAGTTCATTAAGGTACCCTGGGTACAAAAAGCTGCCAGCTATTTACAGTGGGGAACTCCCTTACAAACCACAATCTATATTTTATTAATTATCTTCTTTACATATTTCTATACGGCTGTAAGCCTTAATATAGCGGATATGTCAGACAACATCAAAAAGTTTGGCGGTTTTATTCCGGGTATGAGACCTGGTAAACCGACAACTGATTATTTGGATAAGATAATGACTAGAATAACATTAGCAGGCGCCATATTCTTGGCATTTATCGCCATAATGCCTAATATCATTGTTTGGATCACAGGCATTTCCGGAATTTATTTCGGTGGTACGGCTCTGTTGATCGTCGTGGGCGTAGCCCTTGATACAATGAAACAGGTAGAGTCCCTGGTCCTAATGAGACACTATCAAGGCTTTATGAAATAGGAGAGTGGCACTATGAATATTCTATTGATGGGACCTCCGGGTGCGGGTAAAGGAACCCAAGCAGAAAAATTAGTTGCTGAATTTTCAGTTCTGCACATTTCAACGGGAGATATGTTCCGTGCGGCTGTAAAAAATGGGACAGAGCTTGGAAAAGAAGCCAAAAAATATATGGACGCCGGTGGACTTGTTCCTGACGCAGTTACCATTGGTATTGTGAAGGAAAGATTAGCTCAACCGGATTGTGGCAAAGGTTTTATTTTGGACGGATTTCCCAGAACTAAAGATCAGGCTGTTGCTTTAGATGGTATTCTGAAAGATTTAAAACTGAAGTTAACTGCAGTAGTTAACATTGCCGTGCCTGATGCTAACCTGGTAAAGAGAGTAACAGGCAGACGTATTTGCAAGACTTGCGGAGCTACTTATCATGTGACCTTTAATCCTCCAGCGGTTGAGGGCAAGTGTGATAAATGCGGCGGGGTTTTGTATCAACGTGATGATGACAAGGAAGCAACAGTAATTAAACGTTTGGAAGCTTATCACAACCAAACAGCTCCTCTCATCGCATATTACCAAAACAAAGGTGTGTACAAAGAAGTTGACGGAACTCAGCCCATTGATAAGGTGTACGCTGAAGTCGTTGCAGCGGTAAAGGAATAAGGAGGTAACTTTAACATGTCCAAACAAGATGCAATTGAGGTTGAAGGTACAATCTTAGAGTCTTTGCCAAATGCCATGTTCAAGGTAAAATTATCTAATGATCATGAAATCTTGGCACACATTTCCGGTAAGATTCGTATGAATTTTATTAAGATTTTGCCCGGAGATAAGGTAACTGTAGAGCTAACACCCTACGACTTAAATCGTGGTAGGATCACCTACCGTTTTAAATAACAGCTCTGGCAATAGGAGGTTTATTATGAAAGTTAGACCGTCTGTAAAAAAGATGTGTGAGAAATGCAAAATAATTAAACGCAAAGGCCGCGTAATGGTAATTTGCGAAAATCCTAAACATAAGCAAAGACAAGGATAAAAAAGGAGGTGCTTGTTAATGGCACGTATTGCCGGCGTTGATTTGCCGAGAGATAAGCGTATTGAATATGCATTACCATATATTTTTGGTATTGGTCTTACTCTTTCTCGTGAAATATTAACGAAAACAGGAATTAACCCAGATACTCGTGTTAAAGATTTAACCGAGTCTGAGATTTCTAAGCTCCGTGAAACCCTTGACCATGGTTACAAAATTGAAGGTGACCTTCGTCGTGAAGAATCACTGAATATTAAGAGACTAGAGGAAATTGGTTGCTATCGCGGTCGTAGACATCGTGCAGGACTTCCTGTTCGTGGTCAAAACACCAAAAATAATGCTCGTACTCGTAAGGGTCCGAAAAAGGCAGCAGGTAGCAAGAAATAATATTTTAAGGAGGGATTAGACGAGTGGCTGGTAAAAAAGTTGTTCGTACCAAACGTAAAGTAAGTAAGAATGTAGAATCCGGAGTAGCACATATTCGTTCTACTTTTAATAACACCATCGTTACCATAGCTGATATGTCCGGAGCAGTTTTGTCCTGGGCTTCTGCAGGTGGTATGGGCTTTAGAGGTTCTCGTAAAAGCACTCCTTTTGCTGCCCAAATGGCCGCTGAACAAGCTGCTAAGGCTGCAATGGAGCATGGTTTGAAGAAAATTGAAGTATTTGTTAAGGGACCGGGCGCAGGTCGTGAAGCAGCAATTCGTGCTTTGCAAGCTGCAGGACTGGAAGTTGATTCTATTAAAGATGTAACTCCAATTCCGCACAATGGTTGTCGTCCACCTAAACGTAGAAGGGTATAATGGAGGTGAAAATTTAGATGGCTATTGATAGAGCACCTGTGTTAAAGAGATGCAGAACTTTAGGATTATCTCCTGCATTCGTAGGAGTAGCTAAAGAATCTAACCGTGAACCAAAGAAATCAATGCGTAAGAAGAGCGAGTACGGTAATCAATTAACCGAAAAGCAAAAGCTAAAATTCGTTTATGGTATTCTGGAAAGACAATTCCGTGGCATTTATGATAAGGCCAAGAAAATGGAAGGAATCACCGGCGAAAATCTTCTCGTTCTTTTAGAGCGCAGAATTGATAATGTTGTATATCGTATGGGTTTAGCAAGTACTCGCCGTCAAGCACGTCAATTGGTTAGCCATGGGCACATTGCCGTGAATGGTAAGCGCTTGGATATTCCATCTGCTGTTGTAAAAGCAGGCGATGTTGTTTCCGTTATGGATAACAGCCGTGATAAAGAATACTTCAAGGGTAAAGCAGAGGTTTTGGCTAAACAAAGCGTTCCTGCTTGGATGACTTTGAATGCTGAAAAACTTTCTTGCACAGTAGATAGATTCCCGACTCGTGAAGAAATCGATATTCCCATTGAGGAACATTTGGTTGTCGAGTTGTATTCTAAATAACATACTGTTTGCCACCATATATAAAGCGTATTGTGGTAATGCGCAAAAGGAGGCTTTCGCATGATAGAAATAGAAAAACCCAAGATGGTTACCAATGAGATTGCTGCTGATGGACGTTACGGCAAATTTGTTTGGGAGCCTTTGGAAAGGGGCTATGGAATTACTTTAGGAAATAGCCTGCGTCGCGTTCTTCTTTCTTCCTTATCTGGCTTGGCAGTTACAGGTATTAAGATTGATGGTGTGTTACATGAATTTTCTACCATTAAGGGAATCAGAGAAGATGTTGCAGATATCGTTTTAAATATTAAAGCCTTGTGCTTTAAAATTGATCTCACTGAAACCAGTGAGATTAAACCGAAGGTATTCCATATCAGCTGTATCGGTGAAAAAGAAGTAACCGGCGCAGATATCGCTTGTGACGAAGAAACAGTAGTTCTAAATCCGGAGCTGCATATTGCTACTTTGGATAAGGGCGCTAAGCTCAACATGGACATTTTTGTTGATGTGGGCAGAGGCTATGTTTCTGCTGATAAGAATAAGACTAAGGATCAACCAATTGGTTTTATTCCTGTGGATTCTATTTATTCTCCTATTACCAGAGTTAAGTTCGGCGTAACAGATACTCGTGTAGGCAATGTCACCAACTATGATAAGCTTACCTTAGAGGTTTGGACCGATGGCAGTATCGCTCCCGCTGAGGCTGTAACTTCTGCAGCTGAGATTCTTGTGAAGTACTTGGATCTTTTCAAGACCACCAACGTACCGCGCATCCAAGGTGATGACGCCATGAACAAGACCGGTGAAGAAGAAGGGAAACCTTCCGTACTGCAATTGTCTATCGATGACCTGGATTTGACTGTTCGTTCCAACAATTGTTTAAGAAGAGCCAATATCAACACCGTTGAAGACATTGTTAATAAAACCGAAGATGAACTAATTTGCGTACGCAACTTAGGGCGTAAGTCTTTGGAAGAGGTAAAGAAGAAAATAGATGATCTAGGCTTGCATTTACGTAAGCCAGACGTAGAATAACAGAAGGAGGATGGAAAATGGCATACAGAAAATTAGGTCGCAATTCCAGCAACCGTAAAGCAATGTTCCGTAGTATTATGACCGCCTTCTTCAAAAAGGAGAGAATTGAAACTACTGAGACTAGAGCCAAGGAAATTAGTGGCTTAGCTGCTAAATTGATTACTCTGGCAAAACAGGGTGATTTACATGCTCGTCGTCAAGTTCTTGCTTTTCTCGTAGATGAAGAAGCAACCAAAAAGCTGTTTGAGGAAATTGCTCCCAAGTACAAGGATCGTAACGGCGGTTACACTCGTATTTTGAAGACTGAACCTCGTCGCGGCGATGCTGCTGACATGGCAATTTTGGAGTTAGTAAAATAAAAAATAACCTGCACTTTGTGCAGGTTATTTTTTTGTGTTGACAACATTTAGAACGGGGATGGTTTTATTCCCTGGTCATGAGGCCGAAAACGAATTCACCGGCTTTTTCCAAATCACTGATTTTGAGCAGCTCTTGAGTGGTATGAACATTGGTCATACCTGTACTTACAATAATGGGCGTGATACCGTGTAAAGCAAAAATATTTGCATCAGAGCCACCGCCGCCGGCTTCAATTTCTACGGGACAGCCAAGGGCTTCATAAACCTTGGTAAGGCGTTGGAGGAAGGGATCATCCTCAGGCACGTTAAAGCTGGAGTAATTGGTTCTTAATTCACACTCTAAAGTGGCACCGGCTTCGTCACAGGCTTTTTGTAGACAGTGTACTAAAGAATTGGCATGAGCATTAAGCTTGTCTAAATTACGACTTCTGATTTCACCGATGATTTCAGCCTTGGCAGGAACAATATTAGTTGCTCCTATGGATTTAAAGGTACCGATATTGCAGGTGGTTTCCTCGTCAATGCGGAGCAGTTGCATTTGGGCAATACCCTTAGCGGCTACTTGTATGGCACTAATGCCTTTCTCAGGAGCCAGGCCGGCATGAGCAGCACGACCGATGACAGTAGCAAACAGTTTTAATTGTCCGGGACCCCTATTAACCATGTTGCCTATTTCTCCGCCATGGTCCAATACTACCGCTTTCTTGGCAGTAAACCAGTTGTAGTCCATGTTCTTAGCACCAAGCATGCCGGTTTCTTCGCCAATCGAGAAAGCGACCTCGACGGTATGGCAGGGTAGGCCGTTTTCCTTAATGGTAGTGAGAGCTTCCATAATGGCAGCGATGCCTGATTTGTCGTCTCCCCCTAAAACAGTGGTTCCGTCAGAGTAAATGATGCCATCTTTAATTTGCGGTTTAACACCTACACCTGGTACCACAGTATCCATGTGTGAGGAGTAAATGAGAGGTTCCCCTGCCAAGGTTCCCTTTAAACGGGCATAAACGTTAAAGCCGTTAGAGCCACATTTAGTACCGGCTTGGTCAGTATGGACTTCCAGGCCCAGGGCTGTTAAATCTTTCACTAACTGTTCCCCCATGGCTTTTTCGTTGCCGGATTCGCTGTCAATTTGGACATACTCAAGAAATTTGTGCAGGAGACGTTCTTTATTAATCATGTTCATTCACTCCTTATTTTTTATTTTGTTCTATCTTTGCTTGTAGTGCTGAGTAGGCTCATTATAACATGAGAAGAAATAGCTGGAAAGACGGATAAAATTGGTTAACTTCATTATTTGACTAGGGGGTGCTTTTCCATATATAATATAACTTCGTGGAGGTAAGTTATGGAACCGATTATTGTGACCAAAAACTTAAAACATTGTTATCTGGACGGACAGAATAATGAGTTCACCGCTCTAGATGGTATAGACCTTACTATTAACCAAGGAGAGTTTGTATCTATCATTGGTTCAAATGGTAGCGGTAAATCCACGCTGGCTAAACATTTTAATGCCTTACTGATACCAACTGAGGGTAGTTGTGAAGTGGCAGGCTACGATACAAAAAAGGAAGAGAATCATTGGAAGATACGGCAGCAGGTTGGTATGGTTTTTCAAAATCCTGACAATCAGATAGTGGCTGCCATTGTAGAGGAAGATGTAGCTTTTGGGTTGGAAAACATTGGTGTGCCCTCTGCGGAAATTGCTCCAAGAGTCAAGGCTGCCTTGGCGGTAGTTGGCATGTCAGCCTATAGTCACCAAGCTCCTCATCGTTTATCAGGCGGGCAAAAACAGAAAATTGCCATTGCAGGGATTTTAGCCTTGGAACCCAGCTGCATTATTTTTGATGAACCAACGGCTATGTTAGACCCCGTTGGCAGACAGGAAATAGTTAAAACAGTAGTAAGGCTTAACAAAGAAAAGCATATTACGATTGTCTATATTACTCATAGAATGGAAGAGGCTATTTTAGCCGATCGCACTGTGGTAATGAATGCCGGAAGGATTGCTTTTCAGGGGAGTCCTCAAGAGGTGTTTACCCAAGTTGATAAGCTGAAACAATTAGGCTTGGAAGTACCCTTGGCAGCAGAGGTGGCAAGAGAGCTTTCTCCTTTTGCGCCAAAGCTTTCCTCTCATATAATCACTCACGAAGAACTGGTGGAGGCTTTATGTCCATTGAAATAAAGAATGTGTCATATACATATACACCCAAAACTCCTTTTGCTCAGCAGGCACTCAAGAATGTAAGCCTGACTATAGCTAAAGGGGAGTTTGTGGCTGTTATAGGTCAAACAGGTAGTGGCAAGTCTACTTTGGCAGAACACATTGCGGGGCTTTTAAAGCCTTCCAAGGGACAAGTATGCATAGATGGTGTCGATGTGAACGAAAAGTCTCCAAAAGCCAAATCTGCCCGTCAGAAGGTAGGAATGGTCTTCCAATATCCGGAGGAGCAACTTTTTGCAGAGACTGTTTACGAAGATATTGCTTTTGGACCAAGAAATCAGGGTAAAACAGTGGAAGAGGTAGATGGAGCAGTGCGCAGAGCTATGGAAGTAGTGGCTTTGGATTTTGCTACCTTTGCCAATCGTTCCCCTTTCCAGCTGTCCGGCGGACAGATGAGGAGAGTGGCTATGGCAGGTATTTTTGCCATGGAATCAGATTATTTGATTTTAGACGAGCCCAGTGCCGGTTTGGATCCAAAAAGCAGAGATACTGTTTTTGAGCAGCTGATGGAAATTTTCCGCAGTCGTCAAATAGGTATTATCCTTATTACTCATAGCATGGAAGAGGCAGCTCTGTATGCCCAAAGAATTTTAGTCATGTCTCATGGAGAATTATGCCTGGACGGTAAGACTACCGACATTTTTCTAAAAGCCAGAGCAGATTTGACGCAGGCCATGGTAGATGTTCCTGAAAGCGTTAAGCTGACTTCTGAGCTAAAGGAACACGGTCTTGCTATAGAGGGTGTGCCTCTTACCAAGGACGAGCTGGTAACGGCTATTAAAAAGGCAAAGGGGTGGAACTAATGCTGACAGATATTACTTTAGGTCAATATTATCCAGGTAATTCCTTTGTACACAGATTGGATCCAAGAACTAAAATAATAGCCACGTTTGTGTTTATGGTGACTATTTTTATGGCAGAAAGTGCTTTGTCTTATGGTTTGCTGTTGGCCTTTGTTCTCTTGGTGGGCCTGGTGTCAAAAATATCCATGGGACTACTTATCAAAACCATTAAACCACTTTGGATTATTATTATTCTTACGCTGGGCATACATATTTTTAGCGGGCAGGGAGAACCTTTGTGGAGCTGGTATATTTTTCATATCACCAGAGAGGGCATTGTACTTGGCATCAAAATGTCCTTGCGGCTCATTCTTTTACTTTTGATTTCATCTATTCTGACCTTAACCACGTCTCCCATTGTGCTTACGGATGGTATCGAAGACTTAATGAAGCCTTTTAAAAGATTGGGAGTACCGGCTCATGAGCTGGCTATGATGATGACCATTGCCCTGCGATTTATTCCTACCCTGTTGGAAGAAACGGATAGAATCATGAAGGCTCAGATTGCCAGAGGAGCAGATTTTACCAGCGGTAACATAATAAATAGAGCAAAAAATATGCTACCCATCCTTATTCCGTTGTTTATTAGTTCTTTCCGCCGTGCTGATGAATTGGCTCTTGCTATGGAAGCAAGATGCTATAGAGGCGGTGAGGGTCGTACTAGAATGCATCAATTAAGCTATGGTGCAGCAGATTATGAAGCCGGTTTTATCATGCTGGCAGTGCTGGTGATAATAGGGTTTATGAAATGGGGAAGTAAGCTATGTTCTCTTATAAGCTAACGGTAGCCTATGATGGCACTAACTATAATGGCTTTCAAAGACAAAAAAATGGTGTAGGTGTACAACAGGTTTTGGAAAAAGCTTTGTCTACGCTTTTGCAGGATACAATTGATTTGCAGGCTGCCGGCCGTACTGATGCAGGAGTACATGCTCAGGGGCAGGTAGTATCCTTTACAAGCAAAACAAAATTTCCTGCGGAAAAGTTGCCGCTGGCTTTAGATCATTTGCTACCGACAGATATTGTGGTAGTAAAAGGTGAGAGTGTTAACGAGGCGTTTCATGCTCGTTATGATGCGGTGCAAAAGACCTATCAGTATAAAATTAAGCTGACAGCAAGACCTGATCCCTGCTTGCAACACTATGCCTGGCAAATTTCGTCCGACTTGGCAGTAGAAAAAATGCAACAGGCTGCTGATTATTTGCTGGGAACCCATGATTTCTCTACGTTCCGTAATTCCGGGGCTGCTAACAAAAATCCGGTTCGTACTATTAGCCAAGCCAAGTGGCGGCAAAAAGGCAAAGAACTGACCTTTACTGTTACAGGCGATGGCTTTTTGTATCGTATGGTACGGAACCTGGTGGGAACCTTGGTGAAGGTGGGAGAGGGGAAAATTACCCCTCAGGACTTTGCTCGGCTTTTGGAAGAAAAAGACCGTGATGCCATTGAAATGCCGGCGCCGGCGCAGGGTTTGTATCTTATGAAAGTTAAATATTAATGTTTATAAAAACCTACCGATTCTACGGTAGGTTTTTTCATAAAAAAAGATTGACAAAAAACAATTTGACTGTTTATAATCAACCTGTAAAAGGTGTTATGACAGTATAAGTAAGTTCTATAGTATATGCAACCATGGTTGCAGTAATGGCGCTACAATGTTATGTTGTTGCATACCTACTGGCTATGGTTTTTTTATTTGTTTCCAACTTTTTTCCTTAGTAGGGTTCAATGAAAATTTCCCCATGCTTTATGCTTCTTTTGCCTAGTCTATGGAGTGTGATAACATGCTAACCGAAATGAAATATGTTTATACTATCTATGCGGAAAAAAGTTTTTCTAAGGCAGCTAAAGTATTAAATATTTCTCAACCCGCTCTTAGTGCTGCGGTAAAAAAACTAGAATATCAAATTGGGCAGCCAATTTTTAAGAGAGATACGGTACCTTTGACCGTAACACCGGCAGGGGAATATTTTATTAAATGCGCAGAGGAAATGTTGCGGATTGGTGCTAATATGCAAAGGTATTTTGATGACAGCAACAAGGCTCTTTCCAAACATTTGGTTCTAGGGGGCTCCTCTTACTTTTGTTCTTATGTTTATCCCAATCTTATTAATGAATTTCATAAGACCTTTCCTAATGTAAAGGTCGAAATTAACGAGGGAAATGTCAGGGAACTTTTAAAGGGCCTTGAGGACGAGTCCTTAGATATAATTTTTGAAACAGCCATCTCGGATGACATACCTAATTTAAACAGGTATTATTATGCATCGGAATATGTTCTTTTGGCTGTTCCTGCCAGTTGGCCCATTAATGAGGAGCTTACGTCTTATAAGTTATCAGAAATAGATTTTCAGAATAGAAATTATTTAAAACAAGATTTTCCCGGCGTACCCTTGCTAAAATTTAAAGATTCTCCCTTTATCAGAATGAAGCCTGGTAATGACCAATGGGCCAGAGGCAGTAATCTTTGTAAAAACGCCGGTTTTGTGCCTAAAGCCATTTTTGATATGGATCAAGTGCTGACCTCTGTTCTGATTGCTTCTTCCACAGGGTGTGGAGCTGTTTTTATCAGAGACACCTTGGCTAAACGCTTAAATCATGAACAGGTTGCTCTTTGTTATTATAAAATAGATGATCCGCTGGCCAAGCGGTCCATTTTGGTAGCTACCAAGAAAAAACGGTATGTAACAAAGGCCATGAAAGATTTTTTGCAAATGTTTTTACCGACGGATTTGCCTGAACAACAGGATTGAATAACTGCATAAAAGGAAAAGACATCTTACAACGACGTAATGTTGAAGGAAGATGTCTTTCTTTGTATAAGTAAAAATTATGACATATCAATCCTTTCTATAATATTTTGAATTTTCAGAAAAAATTATGCCTCATTTGATTTTGGTATAAGAATTGTGGCTTAAAAAAGCAGGCCTTAAAATTAGTTTAGAACAAGATGATCAGGCAAGGTTGTGGTTATCTTTTTAAAAATAAAAAAAGGAGAGTGTTGAAGCATGGAAGACAACAGAATTATTGAATGCATTGAGAGAGCAGATTATATTCTTTCCAATTTGATGGCTGTTAAACCTGGCGAGGAGGTTCTAATCGCTATTGACCCTCAAACTGATATGAGAATGGCCAATGCTTTAGCAGCAGCAGCTTTAAAATGTGGGGCAGAATACAATATTACTATTATGCCAATCAGAGGAAAAGATAAAGCTACTATTTTCCCGAAGACCTTGGAATTGGCTATGGAAGCCTGCGATGTCTTTATTGGTATGACCACCGCTTCCGGAGCGGCAATTTATAACAACAGATTGAAAGAGCTAATGAATCAGAAGAAGTTACGTGAGTGCTCCATTTGTTTGCGCAGCATTGATAACTTTACCCGCGGTGGCGCTTTGGCAGACTATGAGAAGGTGTATGCCGATGGTGAAAGGCTGCAGGCTTTGTGGAGAGGCAAAAAGAAGGCTCATGTTACCACTCCTGCCGGCACGGATTTGTACATGGATATGAATCCTATGGAACCAATTATTGAATGTGGTATTGCACGTAATCCCGGCGATGCTATGGCCTGGTCTGATGGTGAAGTTTCTCTGGGACCTGTTATTGGTTCCACCCATGGCAAGCTAGTTGTTGATGGTCCTATTTGCTACTATGGCTGCCCAACTATTCCGGTAGAATTGAAAATTGAAGGTGGCAAGATTGTCGAAGTAGTAGGTGGAGATCCTAAGATTTGTACTGAGATTCGCAGACAAATCGCTGAGGTTAAAGATAGTGATAATATTGCAGAAATCGGTTTAGGCTTGAATCCTGCTTGCATGTTTAATGGAGATTTTGAAGAGGAAAAGAAAGCAAGAGGTACTTGCCATATCGCTATGGGTAATGGTTTTTATTATGGTCAACCAGCTAGATCTACGGTACATATTGATATGGTTCTCTATCGTCCTACCGTTGTCTTTGATGAAATGGTTATGGTTAAGGATGGCAAGGTTGTATGTCTGGGTGATAAATGATTGTTTGTGTTGAAACCGTGTTGGATGTTGGAAAATAGAACAGCTTCTTTGTTGTTCTATTTTCCATCTATAAGCTAACCTTTATGAAAGGAAGTGTGTATTCATGAAAACCAAGTCTAATATTTTTCTATCACTAGTTTCTTCTGCTTTAGCTTGCAGTTTGTTATTGGCAGGTTGCGGACCTGCCGGGCCGGCTCCCTCCGGTGGTAATGGTGCAAAACCGGCTGCTTCCAAGGGACCTGCTCAGTTATTCCTGTTAACCGGATCTACAGGTGGTACCTACTATGCTTTAGGTGGTGCTATTGCTAATAGCTGGAACAATCATTTGAAGGATAAGGTGAAAGTAACAGCACAAGCTTCCGGTGCTTCTGTGGAGAACATGAAGCGTATTAATGCCGGAGAAGCACAGATAGGTATGTCCATGAATAACATTGCCGAAGATGCGTGGAATGGCAAAGGTGTGTTTAAGAGTAAGACCACTCATGTTAGAGCTATAGGTGTTGTTTATCCGGAAGTTTTACAAGGTGTTGCTGATGCCAATAGCAATATTAAATAGATTGCTGACTTAAAAGGCAAAACCGTGGCAGTCGGTCCTACCGGAAGCGGTTCTGCAGTTTTGGCTAAAGATATATTTGCTGACCTGGGATTACAGTTCTCAGAATTTAAACCTGAATATATTGGCTTTGGCGATGCTTCTAACCGTATGAAGGATGGACATTTGGATGCAAACTTTGGAGTATTGGCTGTACCGGCTTCTGCTATTACCGATATAGTTACTGCGCGTAAAGTTAATATCATTGAGTTCAGTAATGATGATGTGAAGAAATTACAAGCTAAGTATGCTTTTATTTCCCCGTTTACCATTCCTGCTCACACCTATGGAAATGATAAGGCAGCCCAAACCATTAGCATGCAATGTGCTTTGTATTGCAAGGATGATGTTTCGGAAGATGTTATCTATAATTTGACCAAGGCATTTTATGAGAATAATAAAGAAATTGCAGCCGCACATGCAGCAGGCAAATATATCGACTTAGCTAAAGCTTTGGATGGTATTAGTACGCCTTTACATTCCGGTGCAGTTAAATATTATAAAGAAAAGAATATTAAGATTCCTGATAATATTATGCCGGTTAAATAACAAAATTAGCAAAGAATAGTAATTAGGTAGATGCAATATCACACTTTGAAAAAAGGAGGTGAAGGATGATGTCTTTGGAAAAGGGGGAACATGAAGATAAAATCGAAGAAAAAATTGGAACGGAAAGAGAATTAACCCCTGAAGAGATAGCTGCCCAGATGAACGATGCTGACTATTCCTTTAGACGCTTAGGCGGATTCTGGAAAAAGTTTGTTACTGTCATTTGCGTAATCTGGTCCTTGGGACAATTGTACACAGCTGCTTTTGGCACATTCCCTTCAACCTTACAGCGTGCTCCTCACCTGGGTTTTGCGTTAGTTCTAATCTTTCTTCTCTATCCTGCCAAATGGGCGAAAAGGACCAATCAAGTCCAATGGTATGATTTAATACTGGCAGGCCTTGCCGCGTTTTGCTCCCTCTATCATGTCGTTTGTTATGAAGGCATTATAGAAAGAGCAGGAGACTATTCCCAGACTGATGTAATAGTATCTATTATTGCTGTTTTGGTGGTGCTGGAAGCTACCTGGCGCATAGCCGGTACTGTTATTACCATGATGGGTGTTATCTTCCTTACTTACGCCTATTTTGGACCGCAAATGCCGGGATTTTTGGCACATCCGGGTTTCTACGTAAGTCGGATCACTACCTTCCAGTGGTTAGGGACAGAAGGTATTTTGGGTATACCAATGGATGTTTCTTCAACCTTTATTTTCCTGTTCATGATTTTTGCAGCCTTCTTGAAAAAATCAGGTATCGGTGATTGGATGACCAATGTAGCAGTCGGTATTACCGGTAGTGCTACCGGTGGACCTGCTAAGGCAGCTGTAGTTTCCAGCGCTTTGCAAGGTACTATTTCCGGAAGCTCTGTAGCCAATGTAGTAGGAACCGGGTCAGTTACCATTCCTTTGATGAAAAGCATAGGCTATCGTCCTGAATTTGCAGGAGCTGTAGAAGCTGCCGCTTCTACAGGCGGCCAGTTGATGCCTCCTATTATGGGCGCAGCAGCTTTCGTTATGACGGAAATGCTGGATATTCCTTATTGGGAAATAGCTAAGGCTGCCGCTATTCCGGCTCTCCTGTACTTTACAGGTATTTTTATCAGCGTACATATGGAAGCCAAAAGAACCGGACTAAAAGGTATTCCTAAAGAAAAGTTGCCGGATTGGAAACATCTATTAGTCCATCAGTGGTACTTGTCTTTGCCGCTGGTTGGCATTATCGTAATGTTGACCGTGGGGTTCACTCCTATGCTGGCTGCTTTGCTTGGTGTAGGGCTTATTATCCTTATTGCCATGATTAATCCCAAAACACGTTTAGGCTTGCGCGATCTTATAGATGGGCTGGAAGATGGTGCCAGATCTGCTTTGCCGGTAGCAGCTGCCTGCGCAGCTGCAGGTATTATCGTTGGCATTATCACCCTGACAGGCTTGGGATTGAAAATTGGCGGTAATATAGTAGAATTGGCCGGTGGCAATGTTTACCTCACCATGCTTTTCACTATGCTGAGTTCTTTAATTTTAGGCATGGGTATTCCTACCACTGCCAATTACATTATTCAGGCAACTATTTCTGCACCAGCTTTGATTCATGTAGGGATTCATCCTTTGGCAGCGCACCTGTTTGTGTTCTATTTCGGTATTGTGGCTGATATTACGCCCCCTGTGGCCTTGGCTGCTTTTGCCGGAGCAGGTATTGCCAGAGCCAATCCTATGAAGACAGGTATGCAGGCCTTGAGGTTGGGTATTGGTGCTTTCCTGGTTCCTTATGTGTTTGCACTGTCTCCATCGTTAATTCTGGTGAATGTGACCTTCATATCAGCAACTCAGGCCATTATTTCCTCTGTTTTGGGCATGATTGGCATTAGCTCAGCCATTACAGGCTTTTATGTTACCGATTGCCCGCTGTGGCATAGAGTGGTTTTGTTTGCCGGAGGAATTGCCCTTATTACACCGGGAGCTATTACTGATATGATTGGTTTAGCTTGCCTAGCCCTTGTTTATATGTTGGAAAGAAGTTCTAAAAAGAAGATTAGCGTAGCATAAAACTTTATAAAAAAAAGGTCAATCCATATGGATTGACCTTTTACTTTTTAATCTGGTAGCGCCAATGAGAATCGAACTCATGATTTCGCCTTGAGAGGGCGACGTCTTAGCCTCTTGACCATGGCGCCGTATTAAATTGGCTCCGGGACTAGGGCTCGAACCCAGACTAAAAGATCCAGAATCTCTTGTGCTACCATTACACCATCCCGGAATGTGTAAAAACAGCAGTAAATGCACTGGGAATAGTCTCCCGTGTCACTCAAACAGTATAAAAGAAAAAACGAGGTATGTCAAGGTAAAAAATAGAAGAATTCACTACATTAACCTGATTATTGGGTCAAATCAGCTATAGTTAAATCCCAATTACCGTATTTGAGCGCTATTGATACATAGCCTGATTTATGTTTCCAGATTTGGTAGCTATGGGCACTGGTAAGATTTAGTTCGTACCCATTAGGAAATGAGGCTGTACCGGTTGGAATGATAGGAACTGCGTTCAAATACTGGGGAGTGCTGTTTACCATGACGTTTACATCTGTTTCCCCGGTGGCGACATTGTTATCTATCATATACAAGGTTAAAGAGCTTTCCATGGAGCGCATATCTGCTAAAATTTTTGTAGCACGAGCTGTGGCCTGGGCATCCAGAAAACGGGGAATGGCTATGCCGGCCAAAATGCCCAAGATGGCAATGACGACGACTAATTCTATTAAAGTAAAACCTGATTTTGGTTTTGACATAAAGCGGCCTCGCTTTCCTAATTTTTTATTATTATACCATAAATGAAATTTTATGCTATAATAATGTGGTTGAAAGACAGGCAAGGGATGCTACTTAGGCGTCCCTTTAACTTTTCCTGGTTATTATGATATAATAAGTTGTTATTTTTTGAGTTTTTTATTACAAGTATAGAGGCGGTGAAAAAATGAAAGTTACTGTTAAAGATGTTAAACACATTGCCAATTTGTCTCGTTTGACTGTTTCCGAGCATGAAATTGAAAAATTCACGGAGCAATTTAACCAAATCCTTGACTATGCCGATATTTTGCAAAAAGTGGATACTACCGGCATTGAGCCTACTCCTTACGTACTACCCTTAAGCAACGTCTTAAGAGAAGATGTTGCAGTACAAGGTGTTAGCCACGAAGAGGCTTTAAAGAACGCTCCGGAAGTACACAATGGCGGCTTTAAGGTACCGAGAGTTCTGGAATAAGGAAGGGAGACAAAAAAGTGGAATTATATAGAGGCACAATCCATGAGCTCCACGAAAAGCTGGTAAAGAAAGAGATTAGCTCTGTGGAACTTACTAATAATGTATATGATAGAATTGCTGCTGTAGAAGACAAGGTCAAGGCTTATATTACCTTGGACAAAGAAAATGCCCTGGCTCAGGCAGCGAAAGTAGATGAAAAGATTGCTAAGGGAGAGACTATAAAGCCTTTGGCAGGCATTCCCGGCGCTATTAAGGATAATATTAGCACCAAGGGCTTAAAAACCACCTGTGCTTCCCATATGCTGGAGAACTTTATTCCTATTTATGATGCACATGTTATTGAAAACTTGCGTAAGGACGATACTATTTTCCTGGGCAAAACCAATATGGATGAGTTTGCCATGGGTTCTACCACGGAAACCTCTTATATGCAGGTTACTCATAATCCCTGGAATTTGGACAGAGTTCCCGGCGGTTCTTCCGGTGGCAGCGCTGCTGCCATTGCAGCCGGTGAGACTATTTGGGCGTTGGGTTCTGATACCGGTGGGTCTATTCGCCAACCGGCTTCCTTTAATGGCTGCGTAGGTATTAAACCGACCTATGGTCGTGTTTCCCGTTATGGTTGTGTGGCCTTCGCTTCCTCTTTGGACCAAATTGGACCTATTACCCGTGATGTGACTGATGCTGCTTTAGTGCTAAATAACATTTGCGGACTGGACCCGCATGATTCCACTTCCTTGCCTGCTGAGGTACCTGATTTCACCAAAGCTTTGCGCCAGGATGTTAAAGGCCTGAAGATTGGTATTCCTAAGGAATACTATGGTGATGGTATTGACGCTAAGGTGAAAGAGCAGATTCATTTGGCTATTGAAAAATATAAAGAATTAGGTGCAGAGATTGTAGATATTTCCCTACCCCATACTGAGTATGCGGTAATTACCTATTACATTATTGCTCCCGCTGAAGCATCTGCCAACTTGGCACGTTTTGATGGAGTTCGGTACGGCTATAGAAATAAACAAGCAACCTCTGCTCCTGAAATGACTACAGCCAGCAGAACTGAGGGCTTTGGCGCAGAAGTGAGACGTCGTATTATGTTGGGCACCTATGTACTGAGCTCTGGCTACTATGATGCTTATTACAACAAGGCTATGCAAATCCGTACCTTGATTAGAAATGACTTTACGGAAGCTTTCAAGAAGTGCGATGTACTCTTGACACCAACTTCTCCTGTAGTAGCTTATCCGGTAGACGGCAAGATGGATCCTTTGACCATTTACATGCTGGACGTAACAACCATTCCTGTTAATATGGCAGGATTGCCGGGCATTTCCATTCCTTGCGGTTTTGCAGATGGCATGCCTGTAGGTATGCAACTAATTGGTAAGGTATTGGATGAGGAAACTATTCTTCGTGCTGCATATACCTTTGAACAGGCTACTGAGTTCCATAAACAAGTAGCAGCTTTAGGAGGTAAATAATCATGACAGAATATACAACCGTTGTTGGTTTGGAAGTACACGCAGAATTGAAAACCAAGTCTAAGGCTTTCTGTTCTTGCTCTACTGCTTTTGGCAGCGAGCCTAATACTCACGTTTGCCCGGTTTGCTTGGGTATGCCGGGAGCACTTCCTGTAATGAACAAGGAAGTAGTGGAGTTTGCTCTGCGCTTCGGTCTGGCAGTAAATTGCGATATTCAAAAATACAGCAAATATGATAGAAAAAATTATTTCTATCCTGACTTGTCCAAAAACTATCAGATTTCCCAATTGTATCAACCCATTTGCCTGGGTGGTCATTTGGATATTCAGGTAGATGGCAAGACTAAACGCATCGGTATCACTCGTATTCATATGGAGGAGGATGCCGGCAAGCTGGTGCACTCAGGGGCTACCATTAGCACTTCTGATTCTTCTGCCGTAGACTACAACAGAGCAGGTGTGCCTTTAATTGAAATAGTTTCTGAACCTGATATGCGCAATGCTACTGAAGCACGTGCCTATATGGAAAAATTGAAATCTTATTTGGAATATACTGACGTTTGTGACTGCAAGATGCAAGAAGGCAGCCTACGTTGCGATGCCAATATTTCTGTAATGCCTGAGGGTGCCAAGGAGTTTGGTACTCGTGCTGAAATTAAGAACCTGAATTCTTTCCGTGCCTTGGAAAGAGCTATTGACTACGAAGTACAAAGACAAATTGAGCTTATTGAAGATGGTGGCCATGTTGTACAAGAAACACGTACTTGGGATGATGCGCAAGGTATGACCTTCTCTATGCGTTCCAAGGAAGAGGCTCATGACTATCGTTATTTCCCTGAACCGGATTTGGTTCCCATTATCTTGGATGATGCCTGGATTGAAAGATCCAGAAAGAGTCTGCCTGAATTGCCAGATGCTCGTAAGGCACGGTTGATGAAGGATAAGGGCCTGCAGGAATATGATGCAGAGTTAATAGTTTCCAGCAAGAAGATGGCCAATTACTTTGATGCAGCAGCTGCTGAGTCAACTGATGCCAAGGGTGTTGCTAACTGGATGCTGGGAGATGTATCTGCCTACCTGAACAATGAGGGTGTGGAAATTGATAAGTTCCCCATTAGTCCTAAACACCTGGGTGAGATGGTCAACCTAATTAACAAGGGTGTACTGTCCAGCAAATTAGCTAAGAAAGTCTTTGCAGAAATGCTAAAGGCTGACAAGGCTCCCGCCGCTTTGGTCAAGGAATTAGGCTTAGAGCAGGTAAGTGATACCGGTGCTCTGCAAGCTATGGTAGATGAAGTGGTTGCCGCTAATCCCCAATCTGTTGCTGATTTTAAGGCAGGTAAGGATAGGGCTGTTGGTTTCTTAGTGGGTCAAATCATGAAAAAGTCCCGTGGCAAGGCTAATCCCTCCATGGTCAACGAAATGATTGTTAAGAAATTAAAGGAATAACAGCAATGCCCCGCCTGGTTTAAGCGGGGCATTTTCATAATTAGTTAGAAGGAGGAAAAAAGATGGATCAAAGATTTATTAAATTAGCTCATAGCTTGATTAATTATTCCGTGCGGTTGCAAAAAGGTGAAAAAATACTTTTGGAGATTACTGATGATGGCATTGATTTAGCCAAAGCTCTTGTAGAGGAAGTATACAAGGTGGGTGGGATACCCTTCCTTACCTTAAAGAATAGCAGCCTGCAAAGGGCACTGCTCATGAATTGTACCAAGGAGCAGATGGAAGAATATGCTGAGTATGAAAGCAAACGAATGAAAGATATGGTTGCTTATATCTCTGTAAGAGCCAGCTATAACAGCACGGAGATGAGTGATGTACCTGCCGATAAGATGCATTTGTTTCAAAAATATTGGTCAGAACCTGTACATAGTAAAATCAGAGTGCCTCATACCAAATGGTGTATTCTGCGGTATCCCAATGGAGCGATGAGCCAGGGGGCTGGCATGAGTACGGAGGCTTTTGAGGATTTCTTCTTTAATGTGTGTACCTTGGATTATTCCAAGATGGAGAAAGCAATGACTCCTTTGGTAGAGCTGATGAATCGTACTGACAAGGTCCACATCAAGGGGCCGGGCACTGATTTGCATTTTTCTATAAAGGGTATTCCTGCTATTAAATGTGCAGGTACGATGAATATTCCTGACGGAGAGGTTTTCACAGCACCGGTAAAACATAGTATTAACGGGACTTTAAGCTACAACTGTCCTACTTTGTATCAGGGTATTGTTTTTGATAATATTAAATTGACTTTTAAAGATGGCAAAATTGTAGAGGCTGTATCCAACAAGAGTGCAGAAATGAATAAGGTTTTTGACACTGATGAGGGGTCTCGTTATGTTGGAGAATTTGCTTTGGGTGTTAATCCGTATGTGATGTCTCCGATGAAGGATATTCTTTTTGATGAAAAGATTTCCGGCAGTTTCCATTTCACTCCGGGTTGCTGCTATGATGAGGCTCCTAATGGCAACAAGTCCGCTGTACACTGGGACTTGGTAAATATTCAAAGAGCTGATTGGGGTGGCGGCGAGATTTACTTTGATGATGTTTTGGTGCGCAAGGATGGGTTATTTGTTTTGCCTGAGTTAGAGTGCTTGAATCCTGATAAATTGAAATAAGGATGGAAAAGTGAAGAGGCCGGTGTTTTCCGCACCAGGTACCAGGTTGGCAATGTCGCCCTTAGGCAAATAAACCTGCTCACTATAGAAGTTGCCTGGTTGTAAGACTTGCAGTGTTTTAGCCTAAGCCTGACTTTGGGGAGGCCTGCCAAAAAACAAGTTATGCTCCTTGGTGCAGGCCGAGCCAACCGGAAGGCGTGGCTAAACACGGCAAGTTATTTACTGTGTATAATTCTATGCTTTATCAAAACCGTAGACTCCAAGGACTAGATAAAATGTTGCAGCAGAGCAAATACTACAGCACCGGCTACGATGGTATAACCCAAGGACTTGGTTTTTAAAGCCAGGGGGGTAATAAGCAGGGTAGTCCATAAGGCAATATTGTTGAGTGTAAAATTAAGCTCGTTTCCCAGGAGAAAAATATCGGGGAAAACCAAAGAACCAAAAATGGCGGTAGGTACAAAAGTAAGCCAAACCTTAAACCAGTGAGGTAAGCCACGCCCACTTAACAGTAGCAAAGGAATAACCCTGGGCAGGTAGCTGGCCACGGCGACAATGATGATAACACACCAAATATATTCCTTACTCATCATTACCACCCCTCTCGTGTTTAATAACCAGATAGGTAGCTAAGGAAGAGCAAAATAAAGAAGCAAGCACGATATGTAGCTTGTAAGGAACAACCATGGATAGAAAAATGGATAGGATGCCGGCACTGATGCCGGTAATAATCATAGTCCGTTTAACTAAATAATTGGACCAGATACCCAAAAACATAGCTGTTAAAATATAGGAAACCAGTGAAATGTTCAGGTTAAGATATTCGGCAGCAAAGCAACCTACGCCATTACTTATTGACCAAACAATACAACCTAAAACATTTATAGTAAGAGCTTCCTGAGTGGTCCAGGGCGGCTGATTTTCTTTATTGAAGGACTGCAAATTAACGGCAAAGGTTTCGTCCGTAATGCCATGAGCAAAACCCGCTAAAGCGGAAGATTTCCAGCCTGAGAAAAAGGGCGCAAGGGTAGAACTGAACAGGGCACATCTTAAATTAACCATAAGTACCGTAAGACCAATGGAAAAGAAACTGGCACCTTGCAGCATCATGGCAATACCAATAAATTGAGAGCTGCCTGCATAAGCTAAAATACTCATAGCAGTAGTCTCCAAAGGATTTAAATGAGCCTTTTGTCCTAACATGCCGCAGGCTAAACCTAGTACTAGATATCCTAGAGCGATGGGGGATACTTTTTGCAGTACCCTTTTATTTATAACGAGCTTGACCACGTTGTCACCTCAAAATTAAAAAAGATAAAACTTTGACTATTATACCACTAAAAGCATAATAATTGCGAATTATGGGAAAAAAAGTGATATAATTTATATATTATGTAAAGGAGGAATTTTACATGGCATTTATCAGACCGTTTAGAGCATTACGGCCAGTACCTGAACTGGCAAGCTCCATAGCAGAATTACCGTATGACGTTATGGATTCGCAAGAAGCCCGTGACCTAATAAAAAAGAACCCTCTTAGTTTTATTAAGGTTACCAGAGCTGAAGCAACCTTACCGGAAAATATAGCTGACAATGATCCTCAAGTTTATGAAGCTGCTAAAAATAATTTGGCAGATTACGTTAGCAAGGGCCAGCTTAAACAAGATGCACAACCCTGTTATTATATTTATCGGCAACAAATGGGCCAATATATCCAAATCGGGTTGGTAGCGGTAGCATCTGTAGAAGAATACAAACAGAATATTATCAAGAAGCATGAACTCACCAGAGTGGATAAAGAGACTGATAGAGTCAATCATATTATGGCTACTAAGGCTCAAACCGGTCCGGTCTTTTTGGCTTACCGCAGCCAGGGACTCTTAAATGCGCTGCTCCTAAAATTTATGGGCAATCATCAACCTGTTTATGATTTCACCAGCTCAGATGAAATTAAACACACCTTATATGTGGTAGATGATCCTATCAGAGTTGGCGAGATTACAGAGCTGTTCAAACAAGTTCCTCATATGTATATTGCCGATGGGCATCATCGCAGTGCAGCAGCTCTAAGGGTTGCTGAAGAATTGGCTAAACGTCCTAACCAAACCGGGGAAGAAGAATATAATTATTTTCTGGCTGTTATTTTCCCGGATACCATGCTGCATATTTTGGCCTATAACCGTGTTGTAAAGGATTTAAAAGGCTTGAGCGTAGAAGCCTTTATGACGGCTGTAGCTAAGAACTTTACGGTAGAAATTCAAAAACGTGAACCGGAACCTAAAGAGCTGCATACTTTTGGCATGTTCATAGCAGGTAGATGGTATAGCTTGAAAGCCAAGGAAAATACCTTTAAAGCTGATGATCCTATTCAATCTCTAGATGTTAGTATTTTGCAAAACAATTTATTGACGCCAATCCTGGGTATTCAAGATCCACGTACCGATAAGCGCATTAGTTTTGTAGGTGGCATCAAAGGAACCAAGAAACTGGAAGAGCTGGTAAGCAACGGCAAGTATGCGGTGGCTTTTGCTATGTATCCTACTTCTATGGATCAACTTATGGCCGTGGCTGACAAGGGCCTAATTATGCCACCCAAGTCAACCTGGTTTGAACCAAAATTAAGGGATGCAATGACAATTCATTTGATAGGGGATGAACAAGATGGAAAGAGTATTTAATTTTAATCCGGGACCGGCTGCTTTGCCGCTGGAGGTATTGGAGCAGGTACAAGCAGAGCTGTTGAATTGCCAAAATACCGGAATGTCCATTCTGGAAATGAGTCACCGTGATCCTGTTTATGAAAAAATTAATAAGGAAGCAGCTCAGGATATAAAAGATTTGCTGGGACTTGATGATGAATGGTGTGTAATGTTTATGGGTGGCGGTGCCAGCCTGCAATTTTCCATGGTGGCTATGGATTTTTTGGCTTCAGGGAAAATTGGTGCCTATATTGATACAGGTAATTTTTCCGACAAGGCCATTAAGGAAGCTAGAAAAGAAGGCCGTGTAGAGGTTATTTTCAGTAGCAAGGCTGATAAATACAATCGAGTGCCAACTATGGCAGAAATCCAATTACCTGATAACGCTGCTTATTTATATATTACCGGCAACAATACTATCGAAGGTACGGAATTTCATGAATATCCTGATACAGGAGAGGTACCTTTGATTGCAGACTTGTCCTCCGATATTTTAAGCAAGCCTATTCCTACGGAAAAGTTTTCTCTGATTTATGCCGGAGCTCAGAAGAACATTGGACCGGCCGGTGTAGTAGTAATTATTGCGCGCCGCGACTTTATTAAAGGCAGAGAGAAGACCTTGCCTACCATGTTAAATTATGAGACCCATATGGACAAGGAGTCCCTATACAATACACCACCTGTTTTTGGTGTGTACATTGTGGGCTTGGTGGCAAAGTGGCTTAAGAAGCAGGGCGGACTGGTGGCTATGCAGGAAAGAAACGAGAAGAAGGCTGCCGTTGTTTATGCTGCCTTGTATGCTCATCCTGATTTTTATAAGGCCTATGCTCAAAAAGAAAGTCGTTCTATGATGAATGTTACTTTCGGTACTCCCAGTGAGGAGCTGGATAAGCTTTTTGCCAAGGAGGCTGTAAAGCATGGCATGAAAGGCCTTAAGGGTCACCGCAGCCTGGGTGGTCTCAGAGCGTCTATTTACAATGCGATGCCTATGGAAGGCTGTGAAGCTTTGGCTAAGTACATGGAAGAGTTTTACCAGGCACACAAGAGTGATGTTGTTAATGAACCAGAGCAAAAGTAAAAATTAAATTAAAGGCTTCTCCCCTAGGGAGAAGCCTTTTGCATAACAAGAAAAAGAACTGCTTTTGACATAATTTCGTCATAGCTGCAAGGTACTATATCCTCAAGAAAGATGACTGACCAGTCAGTAAGAATGGAAGCTCTAGAGAGAGGATGATAGTTATGATGAACAAGAAATTACAAAAGACAATGGCAGTATTAGCAATGGTCGGTTTTATGGGTACAACTTCCTTGGTTAATATTTCTGAAGCGGCTGTGCCTCCCAGACAAGAAATTAATATGCAACAAAGGAATAGACAGCCCCAAGAAAGGCCTCAAAACAATCGGGATAACCAACCACGAAATAACAGAGATAACCAGCCCAGACAGAATAACAGACCTGAAAATAGAAGAGACGATGATCGCAATAGACCGGCTCCTCAGCGCATGTCTGCACCTCGTCGCGATGCTGGTCCAAGATATGAGGATAGGGAACATCATAGTGATACCGGTAATTTGGTAACGGGTTTAATTATTGGTGGTGTGCTGGGAGCAATTATTGCCAATAATACAAAATAACATAAAAAGCAGGTATGAAAAAAGGACGGAGGAAAAAATCCTCCGTCCTTTTTGCTACGCAAGGTTGTTATTTAAAAGCACCATCAAAAAAGCTTTGCATATCATCCTTACTCATGCTACCGATGTGGACGTTGATAATATTACCTTCACCGTCAATCAATATTGAGGTAGGAATGCCTTGAATGCCATAGGCTTGGGCAGCTTCCTTGTTATCAGCATAATAAATCGGAAAAGCATAATTATTTTTCTCTTGGAAAGCTACTACATCGTCCGGTTTAGAATCTACGCTGGCAATAATAAAATCCATCTTATCCTTATACTGAGGATAGAGCTCATTCATAAAGGGCATTTCGTGAACGCAGGGAGGGCACCAGGTAGCCCAGAAGTTTAGATAAACAGGTTTACCTTTACCAATTAAATCGCTTAAGGGAACAGCATTCTTATCAGGGAAGGTCTTGAGAGTAATAACAGGGGCAGGCTGTCTTTCCATGGCTTGAGCTTTAGCCATGTCAGGACCTTTGGTAACGCTGTAGAAAAGGTAACCAACACCTCCGACTACCAGAACAAGTAATACACCTAAGACCATTAAAATTTTCTTTAACATATTCATACTCCTTTCTTGAAGCCAATTGCGTGGGTTGGACAAATTTTTGTACAATCACCACAATTAATGCATTCTCTATCGCCAACTTTTTGACAATCCAGCTTGCAGATTTTCAGGCAGGCTTGACAATGAGTACATTTATTTTCATCTACGGTAATACCGAAGAAGGAAAAGGTGTTAAACAGGCCGTACCAGGCTCCTAATGGACAAATAAAGCGACAGAAGGGACGGAACATTGCTATTGATAAAAGAATGACTACAATAGCAAGGAAAGACTTCCAAGCAAAAATTAAGCCTAACCCTGAGCGCAAACCGGGATTTAAAGCTGTCATAAGCCAGCCTGCTTCTATGGTTCCGGCGGGACAAATGAATTTACAAAAAGCCGGGGAACCAACGCCATTTAGTTCTAAAAAAACTATGGGCAAAATTAGGACAAATACTATTCCTATCACGTATTTTAAGCTAGTTAGCTTTCTTGTCAAGCTATTTTTTGCCAGTTTAGGGGTAGGAAGCTTGTAAAGCAGATCCTGCAAGAACCCAAAAGGACAAAACCAACCACAAATACTTCTGCCCAACAGTAAACCAAATAAAAGCATTAAACCAAAGACATAAAAGGGGAAACGTAGAGCCATGCCTGCTACAGAGCTTTGCAGAGAGCCTAAAGGACAGGCTCCTAAAGCACCGGGACAAGAATAACAATTTAGTCCGGGAACACACAAGCCCTTGCTGCTGCCTTGCCAGATTTTGCCGGTAACAAATCCGGACAGATTAGCGTTATATACAATAGCAGTTACAAGCTGAGCAATTCTTCGCTTAACCAATTCCTACACACTCCAGACAAATAAATGTAGCCTTTTGGAGAACTGTGTCAATACCACCGGCATAAATCCCGTAGGCCAGACAGCCTAGGGCTACAACTAGTAAAATTTTACGCATAACCTACTCCTTATTCATAATGCTTTAGCAGATCCTTGATACGTTCTTTTTGAGTCTTAGGGACTTTTTTCTCATAATTGCGGAAGTTATTATCCCTATGATCCGTAGAATAATCAGCATAGTCTATATCATTTTGGTGCTCATAGCTTTTGTTGTAATCACCATGACCATCATCACAATTGTATTGTTCCAACATTTCTTCACATCCCTTTAAATTTTAGTATAGTAATTTTAGCATAAAAAGGGTAAAATTGATACATAGGTATAATGGAAAAGAGGGGGAGTTCACTTGAAGGTAGTAACATTTTTGTATGACGAACAAATCCAGGTAGGTATCATTTCCGAGGATCAGAAACATGTAATTCCGGCTAATAAATTTTCCAATATGGAAGAGCTAATGGAGAATTCCTCCTTTGATGAATTAATGAGTATTAAACGTTTGGCGACTGCTGCTGTGCCTGTAAAGGATGTTAAAATCCTGGCACCGATTCCCGAACCCAAGCACGATATTATTTGTCTTGGTATTAACTACAAGTCTCACGATTCTGAGTTGCCTCATAGCTTTGACAAGGAAAAAATTAAAGAACGTGAGGTACCGGTGTACTTTGCTAAACGTGTCAATAGAGCCGTGGAGACTAATGGCTACATTGACGGTCATTTTGACGTTGTCCAAAAGCTGGATTATGAATGTGAACTAGCAGTCATTATTGGTAAGGAAGCAAAAAATGTAGCTGAGAAGGATGCTTTGGATTATATTTTCGGCTATACTATTATTAACGACGTGTGCGCCCGTGATGTACAAACTGCCCATAAGCAATGGTATTTTGGAAAGAGCCTGGACACCTTTGCTCCTATGGGGCCCTGCATCGTTACTGCCGATGAGTTCGGTTTTCCCCCGGCACTGAAAATCAGCTGCAAGGTTAACGGTGAATTGCGGCAGGATAGCAATACAAATCAATTAGTGCATAGTATTCCTTATATCATCAGTGAATTGTCACATGGTATAACCTTAAAAGTGGGAACTGTTATTGCCACAGGTACTCCCGGTGGTGTGGCTATGGGTATGAAGGTGCCCAAGTTCCTGCAAAGCGGCGATGTAGTTGAGTGCGAAATTGAGGGCATAGGTGTCCTTAAAAATACGATTAAATAAAGATAAGGCGTGCAGCTGTCGCTGCACGCCTTTGTAGTAAAATTGGTGGAACCAACTGGATTCGAACCAGTGACCCCCACGATGTCAACGTGGTACTCTAACCAACTGAGCTATGATTCCAAGCATGATCTTTAAATTGATGTTAGCAATAGATTAATTCATCAGTGGGGTTTTTGTCAAGATTTGTTTATTTTTAAGTCCATAACAAGTATAATATAAGCATAAAATATTGTAGGAGGAGAGCTAAGTGAAAAGAGCTATAGCGATTTGTCTTGTTTTGGTTTGTTGTTTTGCTTTGGCGGCATGTGGTGAAAAAAGTAAAGAGGCAGGTGCAGCAGCGACTGCTCCCGTTAAACCGGCAATAGCGGTTTTTGATACCAGTATGGGAACCTTTGAAGTAGAATTGGCTACAAAAGATGCACCGCTGACCTGTGGAAACTTTATAGCCTTGGCTAAAAAGGGCTTTTATAAAAATGTAATATTTCATAGAGTTATTGATGGCTTCATGATTCAGGGCGGTGATCCCACCGGTACGGGAACAGGTGGTCCCGGCTATACCATAAAAGATGAATTTTCTCCCAAGCTAAAGCATGATGCGCCGGGTGTCATTTCCATGGCGAATGCCGGACCTAATACAGGCGGCAGCCAATTCTTTATTACGCTGGCACCTACTGCCTGGTTGAATAATAAGCATGCAGTATTTGGTAAGGTTATTAAGGGTATGGATGTAGTAAAGAAGATTGGCAAAGTGAAAACAGACAGTCATGATAAACCGTTGGAAGCGGTTGTCATTAAGAATATTACTATTAAGGAACAATAAGAGGGGGTGCAGTTTTTGCCAAACGGACAAGTTGAAACAAGATTCGAGGTACAGGATCAGCAGGAAATGGTGGGCATATTAGGCAAAAATGATGAACTGTTGCACATTATGCAAGCTGGCGTAAAGTGTACCTTAGTTGCTCGTGGCAATTTGATTATTGCTTCAGGTAACCCTGAAGACGTTAATTTAGCTGCAAAACTTATTGAAGAGCTATTATTTTTGTATAGACAGGGCTTACCTCTTACTACCCATGATGTAAGGTATAGTCTCAGGCTTTTGCAACAGGGTGAAGAGGACGAACTGCACAGAATGTTTGCAGATACCATTTTGGTGACAAACAAGGGGCGCCAGGTCAAGGTTAAAACCATGGGCCAGCTGAAGTATATCCAAACCATTCAGGATAATGCCATTACCATTGGTATCGGTCCTGCCGGTACAGGTAAGACTTTTCTGGCGGTGGCTATGGCTATTAAGTCCTTGAAAAATAAAGAAGTGGAAAGAATAGTTTTAACCCGTCCTGCCATTGAAGCAGGAGAAAAGCTAGGCTTTTTGCCGGGTGATTTGCAGGAAAAGGTTGATCCCTATTTGAGACCTTTATATGACGCCTTGTATGAAATGCTGGGTATGGAAACCTTCCAGAAATATTTAACGAAGGGGACTATTGAAGTTGCTCCTTTGGCTTATATGAGAGGCAGAACCTTAAATGATGCCTTTATTATTTTGGATGAAGCTCAAAACACGACCAGAGAGCAGATGAAAATGGCTCTTACCCGTTTTGGTTTTGGCTCCAAGATGGTAGTTACCGGTGATGAAACCCAGATAGATTTACCTAGCGGTAAAAGCTCCGGACTGACTGATGCAGCTAATGTTTTGCGCAATACCAAGGGCGTTGGCATTGTAAGGTTCCAGGAGTCTGATGTAGTACGTCACGAGATTGTGGCAGCTGTGATCAGAGCCTATGAAGTACAAGACAGAGAAGAAAAACAAAAGAGAGAAGCAAGAAAATGATTGTGACATTGGAAAATACCCAAAAAAGAATTACCATACCCAAGGACCTATTGGAAACTATTACCAAGGCTATGAATATCGTAGCTAAGCGGGAAAAGCTTAGTCCTAATACAGAGGTGGATATTACCATTGTTACCAATGGGGAAATTCACAAGCTGAACAAGGCTTATCGTGGTGTGGATAGGCCTACAGATGTTCTGTCCTTTGCGTTGGACGAGGGTGAAGAAGAGCCTGCCCTGGCGGAAAGCGATGCGGAGCATTTGTTGGGAGATATTATTATTTCTGCACCTACGGCCAAGGCGCAAGCTGAGGAATTTGGCCATGGCTTAAAAAGAGAGTTTACTTATTTAGCCGTCCATGGCATTCTCCATTTGCTGGGGTATGATCATATGAAGGAAAAAGATAAAAAGGTAATGAGAAAACAGGAAGAAGCCGTTTTACGGGAAATGGATTTGTCAGAGGAATTTTTTGGAGGCTAGGATGGATAAGGAGCTTTACCAGGCTGCGTTGGCAGCGAGGAAACATGCTTACATTCCCTATTCTCATTTTGCGGTGGGAGCAGCAGTCCGTACTGCTGCAGGGAAAATATATACAGGCTGTAATATTGAAAATGCTTCTTATGGACTTTCTATGTGCGCAGAGCGCAATGCTATTTTTGCGGCGGTAGCACAGGGCGAGCGACAATTGGAAGCTTTGTGTGTAGTAGCAGATACACCGGAGCCGGTAGCTCCCTGCGGAGCTTGTCGGCAAGTGTTGGCAGAATTTAAGCTGCCTCACGTATATCTGGCCAACTGTCAGGGTAAGACCAAGGAATATTCCTGGCAAGAACTTTTACCCTATGATTTTGCTGCCGAAGTTTTACCAAAATAAATGAACTGGAGCGATTTTTATGAAGACTGATGCTCAACACAAGTCAGGCTTTGTAGCAGTGGTAGGTAGACCTAATGTGGGAAAGTCCACCTTGATTAACAGTTTGATTGGCGAGAAGATTTTAATTACTTCAGACCGACCACAAACCACCCGTAATAAAATTATGTGTATTATGAATGTGCCTAATGCACAGATTGTTTTTATGGATACGCCAGGTATTCACAAGCCCCATCACAAGCTGGGTGAATATATGGTAAGAACAGCAGAAAGCGCTTTGCAAGAAGTGGATGCTGTACTTTTCGTGGTAGATGCCACGGAAAGGCGTGGCGCCGGTGATAACTATATAATAAATAAGCTTAAGGAAATTCATACACCGGTTATTCTGGTTATTAACAAACTGGATTTACTGCTCAAGGAAGATAGAATATTTACTGTTATTGATACATATAAGCAGGCCTATGATTTTAAGGCGGTGATACCTTTATCCGCGCTTATGGACAAGGACTTTAGTCCACTGTTGTCCGAACTGCTGCCTTGCTTGCCTGTAGGTCCGGAATTCTTTCCGGAAGATATGGTTACCGACCAACCGGAAAGGCTTCTTGTGGCCGAATTAATTCGCGAGAAAATTTTAAAATTAACCAGGGATGAGGTACCTCATTCCGTTTCTGTGGAAATACAGGAAATGAAATTACGTGCTAACGATAGTTTGTATATCAGAGCAGATATTTACGTAGAAAGACCTTCCCAAAAAGGAATTATTATTGGTGCCAAGGGAGCTCTGCTCAAGCTCATTGGCCAACAGGCCAGAAAAGATATTGAATCACTTTTAGGAAACAAGGCATATTTAGACCTGTGGGTGAAAGTGAAACCTGATTGGCGCAATAGGGAACAAATTTTACAACAGTTGGGCTATAGCAACGAGTAGCACCTCGGCTGGTTGACCAAAACTGGAGAAAATGGTATTATCTTGCTAATATATTTTAATTTAGTAAGTTAGGAGAGATGTCTTATAGACGCTGGACCTGCGTACATACGCATATTAAAACCGTTGCTATACCCCATAGCATATATTTTGGGTGGCATAGCAAAAGCTCTTTATAGTTTTTTACATGTGGATCAGACCCATGTAGGCTCAGGTCATTCCGAAGATGAACTGCGCAAAATTGTTAGTGCCAGTGAAAAGGGTGGCACTATTGATCCTGTGGAAAGCAAGCTCATTGATAATGTGTTCGACTTTGCTGACAGAGTGGCCAGAGAGGTTATGGTGCCACGGCAGGATATGGTGTGCCTTTTTACCGATGATCCATTACGGGATAATCTTGAGGTGATTAAGGCTAC
>Ga0268357_100783_pt1 | contig 31857 bp, 29 predicted proteins | sample BioMet10_FD_192466 | JGI IMG/M metagenome (GOLD analysis project Ga0268357, IMG submission 192466) | Sewage microbial communities from Oakland, California, United States - Biofuel 10 (Illumina Assembly) | ecosystem: Engineered > Wastewater > Sewage > Unclassified | place: USA: California... | reverse complement strand
CCGCGCCCCTGGACCTGCGGCAAGGATGAGGACGTGGAGGACGCGGCGCTTCCTGCGGCCGCAGGTTCGGCGTCCGAGCGAGGCGAACCCCGTTCTTCCCTTACGGGGTTCCAAGGGGCGAGGCCCCTTGGCCTGCGGAGCATGAAGCACACACCACAACGTCGCGGCGGGGCTACTCCCAGTCGAGGCCGATGACTTCCAGCACGCCGGGACCGTGGACGCCGCGCACGAGCATGAGTTCGATGTCGGCGGTGCTGGACGGGCCGGTGACGAGGTTGAGGCAGGACGGCAGGCCCTTGGCGTCGCGGCAGCCCCGCAGGAGTTCCGGCAGGGCGGAGATGTCGGGCAGGAGGACCTTGCGCGGGAGCAGGCAGACGTGCATGGGCGGCAGGAGCGAGGCGGCGCGCTGGCGGTCGACGGCGGCGGACAGGGCGATGCTGCCGGAATCGAGGAAGGCGGCCTGGGCCCCGGTGATGCCCATGTCGGCGCGGGCGAGGTCGGCGCGTTTGGCGGCGTCGAGGCGCTCCAGGCCGGCCAGGGCCGCGTCGCAGGCCGCGGCGAGGCCGTCGGGCAGGTCGTTCCAGCGCACGTAGCTGGCGGCCTTGTGTTCGCGGGCGGTTTCGGCCACGAGGGTCGCGGCCTCCGCGGGGGTTTTGGCCAGGCGCAGGCGCACGCCGAGGCTCTCGTAAAACGCGTTCAGACGCTCCCAGGCGTCCGGCCCGACGGGAATGGACGCGGGCTTGTCCGGTACGGCCACGGCCTCGGGGGGCGCGTCGGACAGGCCCTGGTGCAGGGCGAAGAGGATGTCGGTGCGGGCGGCGTCGCGGCTCATGCGCGCTCCTTTGACTTCTTGCGGCGGGCGAGCTGTTTGGTGAAGGGCGTCTTCAGCTCGGGCGGATGGCGCGAATCCACGAACTCCGAGAGGCCGCCCAGGCCGGGCAGGCGCGGCAGGAGGTCGAGGTGCGGGTCCACGGCGCGGGCGGCGCCCACGGCGAAGCGGTAGGCCAGCGGGTGGCGGGCCAGGAAGGAATGGGCCGCGCCGAGCAGGGGCGGTCGGCCGCCGCAGATGCGTTCGCGCAGGCGCAGCATGAGCCGCGGGTGGTCGATGCCCAGGGGGCAGGTGCGCTTGCACGCGCCGCAGAGGGTGCAGCCGTAGGGGATGTCGCGGGTGTCCTCCGGCGGCAGCAGCAGGCTGGTGAGCAGCGCGCCGATGGGCCCGGAGTAGGCCGAGCCGTAGGCGTGGCCGCCCACGGTCTGGTAGACCGGGCAGGAGTTGAGGCAGGCGCCGCAGCGGAAGCAGAGCAGGGCCTCGCGCAGGACCGGGTCGGCCATGACCTTGGAGCGGCCGTTGTCGAGGAGCACCAGATGCGCCTCTTCGGGGCCGTCGGTCTCGCCGGGGCGGCGGGGGCCGCTGAGCACGGAGACGTAGGAGGCCATCTTCTGGCCGGTGGCGCTGCGCGGCAGGACGCGCAGGAGGCTCGCGGCGTCCTCCAGGGTGGCCACGACCTTCTCCAGGCTCATGAGCGCCACGTGCACGCGCGGGCAGGTGGTGGACATGCGGATGTTGCCCTCGTTCTCCACGAGGATGACGCTGCCGGTCTCGGCCACGGCCATGTTCGCGCCGGTGACGCCCATGTCCGCGGCGAGGAACTTTTCGCGCAGGGCGCGCCGGGCCAGCATGGTCAGGCCGGGGATGTCCTCCCCGTCGTCCTCCACCGCGAGGCCGAGCTTGTCGCGGAAGAGCGCGGCCACGTCCTGGCGGGACTTGTGGATGCTCGGGGCGATGATGTGCGAGGGCGGCTCGTCGGCGAGCTGGACGATGAACTGGCCGAGGTCGGTCTCCCAGACCTCCGCGCCGGCGGCGACGAGCGCGGGGTCGAGATCCACCTCCGCGCTGACCATGCTCTTGCCCTTGACGATGACCTTGGCGCCGCAGCCGCGGGCGATGTCGGCGATGATCCGGCGGGCCTCGGCGGCGTCGCGGGCCCAGTGGACCTTCGTGCCGGCGGCCTCGGCGTTGCGCTCCAGGGTCTCCAGGAGCGCCGGCAGGCGGGACAGGGCGGCGAGCCGCGCGGCGCGGGCCCGGGCGAAATGGATCTCGCGGTCGGCGAAGGCGTCCATCTCGGCGCTGCGGGTCTCCTGGAAATGCCGGGTGGAGCTGTCGAGAATGGCGCGCAGGCGCGCGTCATGGGCGGCCTTGGCGCAGGATTCCCGAAACGCGCGCGGGGTCATGCTGTCCACGGCGAATCCCCCAGGGCTTTGGCCAGCACCTGCGCGGCGTGCAGGACGGGCACCTTGCCGCCCTGGCGCGCCAGGTAGCCGCCGATGTTCATGAGGCAGCTGGGCTCGGCGGTGACGATCATGTCCGGCTGGGTGGCCAGGATCTCGTCGACCTTTTCCTCCAGCAGGGCCTCGGACACGGAGGGGAACTGCACGCTGAACAGCCCGCCGAAGCCGCAGCAGCGGTCCGGCCGCGCCGGATCGAGGAGCGTGAGCCCGCGCACCTGCCCGAGCACGCGCGCGGGCGCGTCGGAGCCGTCGAGCTGGCAGGAGCGGTGCAGGCAGGCGCGCGTCCGAAGCGTGGGCGAAAGCCGGCTCATGGCCGGCTGCGAGGCGAGAAACTCGCAGAACTCGTAGGTGCGGCCGGCCAGCTCCAGGGCCCGGGCGTAATCGGTGGTGCCGCGCCGGAAGAGCTGCGGATAGGTGCGCAGCATCTTGGCGCAGGAGCCGGACGGGCTGACCACGGGGTCGGGGCCGGGGAACAGGTCGAACATGCGCTTCGCCAGGGCGCGGGCCGCGGAGACGTCGCCGGTCTTGTAGGCCAGCTGGCCGCAGCAGGTCTGCCCGACCGGGTGCTCCACGTCGAAGCCCAGGCGTTCCAGCACGGCCACGGCCGCCAGCCCGATCTCGGGCAGGCAGTCCTCCACGAGGCAGGGGATTTGAAGCAGTACGCGCATGGGCGGGGGCTTACACTCCTCGTGCCCGGGTGGCAAGGGTCCGGGGCCGGCCCGGTCCCGGCGGGCATTGACTTCGGGGGACGCGGACGCTAGGCCTGCCGACAGTCGGCATGACGCAACCACAAGGACAGGGCATGACCCAGACGCGGCAACTTCCGGGCGTGGCGGTAATCGGCTCCGGCTATTGGGGCAAGAATCTCGTGCGCGTGCTCGCGCAGCTCGGCGCGCTCCGGCTGATCTGCGACACGGACGAGGGAGTGCTGGAGCGCTTCCGCAAGGACTATCCCGGCGTGGAGACCTGCCCGGGCTTCTCCGAGGTGCTCAAGAGCGACGTGGCCGCCGTGGCGGTGGCCACCCCGGCCGAGACGCACTTCGCCCTTGCGCGCGAGGCCCTGCTCGCCGGCAAGCACGTCATGGTGGAGAAGCCGCTGGCCCTCACCGAACGCGAGGGCCGCGTCCTGGCCGATCTGGCGGCCGAGCGCGGCCGCACGCTCATGGTCGGCCACCTGCTGCACTACCACCCGGCCTTCCTGGCGCTGAAGGCGCTGGTGGCCGCCGGCGAACTCGGCCGCATCGACTACATCTACTCCAACCGGCTGAACATCGGCAAAATCCGCCGCGAGGAAAACATCCTCTGGTCCTTCGCGCCGCACGACATCTCCATGATTCTGGCCCTGGTGGGCGAAACGCCGGAGCGGGTCAGCGCGGTGGGCGGCAACTTCCTGCACCGGCGCATCGCCGACGTGACCACCACCCACCTGGACTTCCCCAGCGGGACCAAGGCCCACGTGTTCGTGTCCTGGCTGCACCCGTTCAAGGAGCAGAAGCTCGTGGTGGTGGGCGAACACAAGATGGCCGTGTTCGACGACACCCTGCCCTGGGAGGAGAAGCTCAAGCTGTACCACCACAAGGTCGGCCTGGAGAACGGCGTGCCCGTGGCCACCAAGGCCCCGGCGGAGGCCGTGGCCGTGGAGCCCGGCGAGCCCCTGCGGGCCGAGTGCGCGCACTTCCTCGATTGCGCGGCCACGGGCGCGCGGCCGCGCACCGACGCCGAGGAGGGCCTGCGCGTGCTGGCCGTGCTCGACGCGGCCCAGAAGTCGCTCGACGCCGAGGGCCGTCCGGTCTTTCCCGGCGCGGCGGCCGGGGCGGACGCCTTCGTGCACGAGACGGCCGTGGTGGATCCCGGCGCGCGGCTGGGCGCAGGCTGCAAGGTCTGGCACTTCGCGCACATCCTGTCCGGCTCGCGCCTGGGCGAGCGGGTCAACGTGGGCCAGAACGTAGTCATCGGCCCGGACGCCTCCATCGGCTCCGGCTGCAAGATCCAGAACAACGTCTCGGTGTACAAGGGCGTAACCCTGGAGGACGACGTGTTCTGCGGGCCGTCCATGGTCTTCACCAACGTCTTCAACCCCCGCGCAAACATCCGGCGCATGGACGAACTCCGGCCCACGCTGGTGCGCCGGGGCGCGACGCTCGGCGCCAACTGCACCATCGTCTGCGGCGTGACCATCGGCCGCTACGCGCTCGTGGGTGCGGGCGCGGTGGTGACGCGCGACGTGCCGGACCACGCGCTGGTCGCCGGCAACCCGGCCCGCCGCACGGGCTGGATCTGCGCCTGCGGGGTCAAGCTGGACGAGCAGCTCGCCTGCCCGGCCTGCGGCGCGCGCTACGCCCGCGACCCGGACGGCCAAGGGTTGCTGCCGAGCACCTAGGCGGTGCGGTTTCGCGCAATTTCCCCGTTGACGTTCGTACAGTTTTTCTGTACGAACTGCACATGCTCGCGCAGCTCTTCACCTCCAAGACGCGCATCAAGCTTCTGCTGAAGCTGTTCCTGAACCCCGAGGTCTCGTGCTACCTGCGCGAGCTGGCCTCGGAGTTCGCGCTCTCGCCCACGGCGATCAAGGAAGAACTCGACAGCCTGTCCAGCGCCGGCTACCTCACGCGCAAACAGAACGGCCGCAGCGTCTATTTCCGGGCCAACACCAAGCACCCCTTCTTCCCGGAAATCCACTCCATCGTGAAGAAGACCCTGGGCATCGACAAGCTCCTGGACGACGTGGTGGCCAGCCTGGGCCAGGTGGAGGCCGTGTACATCCTGGACGACTACGCCCAGGGCAAGGACACCGGCATCATCGACCTGCTCGTGGTGGGCGAGGTCAACCGCGCCCGGCTAGAGGAACTCACCGTCATCACCGAACGCAAGATCAACCGCAAGATCCGCACCCTGGCCCTCAGCTCGCGGGAATTCGAGGGCAGCAGGGACATCTACCTCAAACGGCCGAACTGGAAAGTGCTGTAAGCAACCGGGAGAAACGCATGGACATTCGCGGCAAGAAATTTCTGGTCATCGGCGGCGCGGGCTTCATCGGCTCGCACCTGGTGGACCAGCTGGCCCAGGAGGATGTGGCCGAAATCCGCATCTACGACAACATGACCCGCGGCAGCGAGGAGAATCTGGCCCAGGCCCTGAAGGATCCCCGGGTGAAGATCTTCGAGCTCGGCGGCGAACTCATGCACCGCGACATCCTCAACGCGGCCATGCAGGGAGTTGATGGCGTGTTCCATCTGGCCGCGCTGTGGCTCCTGCACTGCTACGACTTTCCCCGTTCGGCCTTCGAGGTCAACATCGGCGGCACCTTCAACGTGCTGGAGGCCATGCTGAACAACGGGGTGAAGAAGCTGGTCTATTCCTCCTCGGCCTCGGTCTACGGCGACGCCCTGCGCGAGCCCATGGACGAGGACCACCCTTACAACAACACCAACTTCTACGGCGCGACCAAGATCGCCGGCGAGCACATGTGCCGCGCCCTGCACCACCGCTACAAGGGCACGGACAAGCACTTCGACTACTGCGGCCTGCGCTACATGAACGTCTACGGCCCGCGCCAGGACTACCAGGGCACCTACATCGCCGTGATCATGAAGATCCTCGACAACCTGGACAAGGGTCTAGCCCCGGTGGTCTACGGCGACGGCTCGCAGTCCTACGACTTCGTCTACGTGGGCGACTGCGCCCGGGCCAACATCAAGGCCATGAAGTCCGAGGCCACGGACAGCTTCTACAACGTGGGCACGGGCATCAAGACGAGCATCAAGGAGCTGGCCGAAAAGGTCCTCGCGGTCACCGGCTCCAAGCTCCAGATCGAATACAAGCCCGGCGGGCTGACCTTCGTCAAGAACCGCGTGGGCTGCCCCAAGAAGGCCAGCGCCGAGATCGACTTCACCGCGCAGGTCATGCTGCCCGAGGGGCTGCAAAAGCTCATCGACTGGCGCAAGACCGACATCGAGGCCGTGGCCGCGCGCAGGAAGAAGGCGGGGTTGTAAGCCCATGCGCAAGATCCCGCTCATCAAGCCCGTCATCACCCAGGCCCTGAAGGACCGGGTCTGCGCGGTGCTGGATTCCGGCTACCTCACGGAAGGGCCCGTGACCCGCGAGTTCGAGCGCCGCGTGGCGGAGTTCACCGGAGCGCGCCACGCCCTGGCCGTCACGAGCTGCACCACCGGTCTGGAGCTGGCCCTGCGCGCCGTGGGCGTGGGCCCCGGCGACGAGGTCGTCGTGCCGGACTACACCTATCCGGCCACGGCCGATGTGGTCATGCTGCTCGGGGCCGTCTGCGTCATCGTGGACGTGGACCCGCGGACCATGCTCATGGACTGGGACGCCCTCGAAGCCGCCCTGACCCCGCGGACCAAGGCCGTCATGCCCGTGTCCATCTTCGGCAATCCAGTGGACGCCGACCGCCTGGCCGCGCTCAAGCGGAAGCACGGATTTTACACCGTCGAGGACGCGGCCTGCTCGCTGGGCGCGGAATTCGGCGGCCGCCGCGTGGGCGCGCTGGCCGACCTGACCGTGTTCAGCTTCCACCCGCGCAAGTTCATCACCACCGGCGAGGGCGGCATGGTCCTCACGGACAACGCCGACTGGTCCGCCTGGATGGACTCGTTCAAGCACTTCGGCATGGGCCAGAGCCCCACGCGCGAGGGCACGAGCTTCCTGCGCGCCGGCACCAACTACAAGCTCTCCAATGTGCTCGCCGCCATCGGCCTGGCGCAAATGGACATGGCCGACGAACTCCTGGCCGAGCGCCGGCGGCTGGCCGCGCGCTACGACGCGCTCATGGCGGAAATCCCCGGCGTCGAGCCGCCCTTGACCACCCCCGGCGGCCGGCACTCCTATCAGAGCTACATCGTCTTCGTGCCGGAGCGCGACCGCGTGCTCAAGTCCATGCGCGAAAAGGGCGTGGAGGTGCAGATCGGCACCTACAGCCTGCACATGCACGAGGCCTTCGCGCCAGGGCCGCTGTGCCGGGTGCGGGGCGACATGGCGAACAGCCGCGCGGCGTACGACCGCGCCCTGGCCCTGCCGCTGTTCCACGGCATGACGGACGAGGAGCAGGACTACGTGGCGGGAATGCTCCGGGACGAACTGCGGGCCTGAGCCATGTGCGGCATCTGCGGCTATCTGAACCTCTCCGGCGCGCCGGCCGACGCGGCGCTGGCCGGCCGCATGGCCCGAGCCATCGCCCACCGCGGCCCGGACGGCGAGGGGACCTGGGCCGACGGGCCGCTGGCGCTGGGCCACCGCCGGCTGGCCATCCTCGACCTCACCGCTGCCGGAGCCCAGCCCATGCACTCGGCCGACGGCCGGCAAGTCATCGCCTACAACGGCGAGATCTACAACTTCCGCGAGCTGCGCCGGGAGCTGGAGGGCCTCGGCCACGCCTTCCGCTCGCGCACGGACACCGAGGTGGTCCTCGCGGCCTACGCCCAGTGGGGCGCGGACTGCGTCACGCGGTTCAACGGCATGTTCGCCTTCGCCCTGTGGGACGCGCACGAGCGCACACTCTTCCTGGCGCGCGACCGCTACGGCATCAAGCCGCTGTATTACGCCTTCCTGGACGGCGCGCTGGTCTTCGGCTCGGAGCAGAAGGCCATCCTGGCGCATCCGGCGGCGCGGCGCGAACTCGACCTGGAGGCGCTGCTCGAATACTTCACCTTCCAGAACATCTTCACGGACCGCACCCTGCTGACCGGGGTGCGCCTGTTCCCGGCGGCGCACACGGCCCTCGTCCGCGCCGGCGAGGCCCCCGGCACCCTGGCCCTGCGCCGTTACTGGGACTTCGACTTCCGCGAGCCCGAGCATCCGGCCTCCGAGGCCGAATACGAGGAGGAGCTGGACCGCCTGTTCCGGCAGGCCGTGGAGCGTCAGCTCGTCAGCGACGTGGCGGTCAACGCCTACCTCTCCGGCGGCATGGATTCCGGCGCCATCACGGCGGTGGCCGCGGAGAGCATCCCGTACATCAAGACCTTCACCTGCGGCTTCGATCTGACCTCGGCCAGCGGCCTGGAGCTGTCCTTCGACGAGCGCGAGAAGAGCGAGCGGCTGTCGTACCTGCTCAAGACCGAGCATTACGAGGTGGTGCTCAAGGCCGGCGACATGGAGCGCTGCCTGCCCAAGCTCGCCTGGCACCTGGAGGAGCCCCGCGTGGGCCAGTGCTATCCCAACTTCTACGTGGCCGGCCTGGCCGCAAAGTTCGGCAAGGTGGTGCTGGCCGGAACCGGCGGGGACGAACTCTTCGGCGGCTATCCCTGGCGCTACTACCGCGCCGTGGTCAACGACTGCTTCGAGGACTACGTCGACAAGTACTACGGCTTCTGGCAGCGGCTGATCCCCAACAAACAAATCAAGGCCGTGTTCGCGCCGGTATGGGACAAGGTCAGCCGCGTCTGGACCCGGGACATCTTCCGCGACGTGTTCTCCCGGCGCGACGAATGCCTCACCCGGCCCGAGGACTACGTCAACCACTCGCTGACCTTCGAGGCCAAGACCTTCCTGCACGGCCTGCTCATGGTGGAGGACAAACTCTCCATGGCCCACGGACTGGAGACGCGGGTGCCCTTCCTGGACAACGATCTGGTGGATTTCGCCATGCGCGTGCCCGTGCGGCTCAAACTCGGCAGCCTGGCCGAGGTGGCGCGCATGGACGAAAACGATCCGGCCAAGCACAAAAAATACTTCGAGAAGAACCGCGACGGCAAGCTGCTGCTGCGCCGGGCCATGGCCCGCCACGTGCCGCGCGAGGTGACCGAGCGTGAAAAGCAGGGCTTTTCCGCGCCGGACGCCTCCTGGTTCAAGGGCGAAAGCATCGACTACGTGCGGCGGATGCTCTTCGAGGGCGAAGCGCGGATCTTCGACTATCTCGACCGCGCTGCCGTGCGCGCGCTGGTGGAGGAACACCTCTCGGGCCGGGCCAACCGCCGCCTGCTCGTGTGGTCGCTGCTCAACGTCGAATGGTGGCTGCGCGGCTTCACCGAGGGGTAACTGATGGATATTGTCCTATTCTCTTCAACAAATTTCGGCTTACGCTGCTTTAGGGAAGCAATCGTGCCGTGCCCAGAAGTGAACCTTGCAGGGATTGTTACAACGAGAAACACTATCAATATCTCCTATTCTAAAACACCGGTAACCATCCGTACACACGCAGACTTTTCCCTGGTGGGAAAAGACATCGCCGCACCTGTATTATTCTTCGACAGCTCACGTGGCTGGACAGAAATCTCTCAGTGGTTGGAGGAACTCAAGCCAACTCTTATACTCGTTCTTGGCTGGTATTACATGATACCCAAAGAGATATTGCGGACCGCATTAATCGGTGCCCTAGGTATCCATGCCTCTATGCTTCCAAAGTATCGAGGAGGTGCGCCAATCAGTTGGGCCATCATTAATGGCGAATGCGAGACAGGTGTGACTCTTTTCCACATTGGTGAAGGAATCGATACTGGCGATATCGTCGCCCAACGCAGAGTTATCATTAGAGACATGGAGAGTTGGTGCCAAGTTTATGATCGTGCAACATGGGAGTCCATCATAATGCTACGAGAACAGCTGCCACTGTTGCAGTCTGGACATGCACAGCGTATTCCCCAAGATACCTCTCTGGCAACGCTCTTTCCTCAACGCAGTCCTCAGGACGGACAAATTGATTGGCGTTGGAGTTGCAAACGTATCCACGACTTTATCCGAGCCCAGACAAAGCCATACCCCGGTGCTTTCACATTCAGCTCAGGGGTAAAAATTATCTTTTGGAGCGGAGTACCATCGAGTGAAACCTCGAATGAGCCCCCCGGAACGATGCTTGCTGCCAGAAATATTGGCGAAGACAGCCGATGGGTATGTGGCGATGGGTGCGTGCTAATCGTACACCACAAAACTATTGAGGCCATTACCTGAGCATAACAACAGCATAACATTCAGGCCTGCTCCGCCGAAATCCGGACTCCTATAGCTGACGAGTATGTTTACAAAAATATGCCATGGTAGTATGGCCTCGTTCTCCAGATAGCACAATAGTCATTTTCCAGAATGCCAACAAAGGCGAGACCGATTCATGCGATTCCAATCGGCGATCACTTTGGACATCGACTGGGCTCCTGATTGGGCCATTGATGCAGTCTGCGCCATCCTCAAGGAAAACGGCGCGCGCGCAACATGGTTCGTAACCCACATGAGCCCAGCTGTAGAAAGGTTGCAAGCCAACCATGAACTTTTTGAACTCGGTTTGCACCCGAATTTTCTGCCCGGCTCCACCCATGGTGACTCCGAGGACGCCGTACTTCGTCACATGCGCGCGCTACTGCCCGAAGCCACGGCCATGCGCAGCCATTCCCTGCACCAGAACTCGCATCTGCTCAGCAAGGCGGCCCGCGAATTCGGCGTCAGGGTCGACGCATCCCTCCTGCTCCCCGGCGCATCCAATCTGACGCCGCACACGCTGTGGCTGCCGGGCGCAAGCATCCGGCGGGTCCCCTCCTGCTGGGAGGACGACATCGAAATGCTCGCGCCCTCGCCGTGCTATGACGCCGACGCCCCGTATCTGAACGGCCCCGGGGTGCACGTTTTCAACTTCCACCCCATCCATGTGGTGCTGAACACGACTGCGCAAACCACCTGGGAGGACATCAAAAAAATGTCCGCCACGGAAGACTGCACGCCGGAAGCCTTGCAACGCCTCCGCTGCGACGCCCCAGGGCCCGCCACCCTGTTCCTTGAGCTGGCTCGCCGCCAGCAAGGCCGTGGAAAAACGATAAGCGAGCTTGCCGCCTCCGTGGAGGACCGCGCATGTTGATTTTGGAGCCTTTCGCCGGCCAACCGGACGAGTGGGACGCCTTCGTGCACGCCTCGGCCAACGGCACCATATTCCAACGCCAGGACTTCCTCGCCTACCATGGAGATCGCTTCCGCGGGCGCGAAAGCCACCTCGCCTGGCGCGAGAAGAACACACTCAAGGCAGTGCTGCCCCTGGGCCTGTTCCCGGAGCAGGATGGACTGAACGCCCGCTCGCCCTATGGCGCAAGCTACGGCGGCATCGTGCATCGCACGGATCTTTCCCTGGCCGAAGCCGAGGAGATGGTCGGCCTGCTCATGGACCACCTGCACGACCTCGGCGCGGCGAGTTGCACCATTACCCCGGCCCCGCCGCTCTATCACGTCCAGGCCAGCAACTACATTGAGTTTTTCCTGCTCAAGGCCGGCTTCCGCAGCGTCAACTCCGACCTGACGGCCTTCATCCCCGTTGTGGCCGATCCTCTTTCCGTCTTCCACTACGGCGCGGCCAAGGCCGTGCGCAAGGCGCTGCGGGAGGGGCTGCGCGTGGAGGAAAGCCGCGACGTGGACGCCTTTTACGACATCCTCGTGGCGAACCGCCGCAAGCACGACGCCGTGCCCACGCACAGCCGCGAGGAAGTGCGTTGGCTCCTGGCGAACCTGCCGGAGGACATCCGGCTGTTCATGGCCCTTTCGGGCGACCGGCCCGCTGCCGGAACCCTGGTGTTCCGCTGCAACCCGCGCGTGCTGCTGGATTTCTATTGGGCACACCTGGACGAATTCCAGCAGCTCAGACCCATTAACCTGCTGGTGCATGAAGTCTCGCGCTGGGCCGCCGGCCAGGGTCTATCCTGGTTCGACTTCGGCACACAGACCGTGGGCATGACGCCAAGCGCCGGCGGCTCGCGCTTCAAGGAAACCTTCGGCTCTACAGGCATGTTCCGGCACACCTACCGCTGGGACGCCCCGCGCGGCTGACCGCGCGCCAAACACAAGGAGGCACACCATGCCAGGCGACTTGCGAACCGGCGACGGACTGGCGCAGAATCTCACCGAAAATCAGGCCATCGAACGCCTGCGGGAGATGCTCACAGCAAGCCCCATCCCCACGGACCAAACCCTGCTCAATCTGCCGCTGTTCCTGCACCGGCGCACGCTCTCGCGGCTGCTGTTCATGACCGAACTCTACCGCCAGATCATCAACGTGCACGGCGCGCTCATGGAGTTTGGCGTGCGCTGGGGCCGCAACTTGGCCCTGTTCGAGGCCCTGCGCGGGGTCTACGAGCCCTATAACCACACCCGACGCATCGTCGGCTTCGACACCTTCGAAGGCTTCCCCTCGGTGCATGAGAAGGACGGTGCCAGCGCCCTCGCCGCAGTGGGCAGCTACGCCGTGACCGAGCGCTACGAGGAATATCTCGACGAAATTCTCACCTGCCAGGAACGCATCAATCCCCTGCCGGACATCCGCAAGCACGAACTGGTCAAAGGCGACGCCATCGTGGAGGCCAAGCGTTATTTTGAAGAATATCCCGAGACCATCGTGGCCCTGGCCTACTTCGACCTGGACATCTACGCTCCGACCAAGGCCTGTCTGGAGGCCATCCGGCCGCACGTGACCAAGGGGACGGTGTTGGCCTTCGATGAGCTCATGGCTCGCGAATTTCCCGGTGAGACCCTGGCCCTCAAGGAGGTCTTCGGCGTCGACGCCTTCGAGATCCGTCGCCTCCCCTATGGCGGCGCGGCCTCCTATGCGGTGATCCGCTGACGGAGACGATGGCGATGGCCGATCACGCCCCCCTCGCCCCGGCGGAGCTGGCCCTGCTTGACGCGGGCCTCCTGCACGACTGTGAACGGCTGGCACCCGGCCTGTACCAGGGACCGGGCCGGGCCCGCCGTGCAAGTCTGACCGCTTTTCGCGACTCCGAGGGCGTTGGCCTGAACGAACGCGCCAAGCTGGAATTCAGCACGGCGCACTTTGAAACGCCGCTCTATGAATGCGCCGTAGCCAAGGCCCTGGAGGCCATGCCGGCTGGGCCGGTGTTGGAGCTTGGCGCAGGCGACGGGCGCATCACGCGGATGCTGCTGTCCCGCTGGACCGGCCCCGTGCTCGCCTGCGACTGCAACCTGCCGGCGCTCCAGCGCCTGCGGGCGGGTCTGCCTGAGGCGGAGCGCCGCCGTCTAGTCATCCTCTGCGAAGGCATCGAGGACCTGCCGCTCCCCCCCGCAACGCTTTCCGGTGTGGTCGCCATCGAAACCCTGTATTATCTCGGCGCGGGCTTCGAGGCGGCGCTCGCTCGCTTGGCCGGGGCGCTCGCCCCCGGCGGACGCATGGTGCACGCCGAGCCCACCCTGGAGGGCTGGCTCCTGTACTGCCTCGCGGTGGACGACTGGGACGGCGCACTGGCTGCGGCCTGCCAAGGCAAGGTCGAACACGCCTATCGCGGCTTCATGCCGGAGGAAATGCGCAGGTTGTACGCCGAATGTGGCCTTACACTGCTGGAGACGTCCCAGACTCCGCTCATGAACATCCTGCTGGTGAACCGTCTCCTGCGCTCCAGTCTGTCGGAATCGAGGCGTCAGGAGCTGCTGCGCGCGATCCGCTCCGCCGCCGCCATCTGCCAAACGCCGCGCTGCGTCATCTACACGGCGGCCCGATCAGAAAAGGAGCCACGGGCATGAGGGTCGCCTGCCTCGGCAACATGAACAACAACGGGTTCGCGCTGATGCGCTACCTGCGCGATCGGGGCGTGGACGCCGAGCTGCTCCTGTTCAACGGCGAGGTCGCACATTTCCTGCCGGAAAACGACAGCTTCGACGCCGACCGGCCGGAATACGTCCACCCTCTCGCCTGGGGCGACATCCAGAGCTTCGCCACGCCGGCGGCGCGCCTACGCGAAAGCCTCGCTCCATATGACGCGCTGTGTGGCAGCGGCAATAGCCCGGCCTTCGTCCACAAGGCCGGCAGACGCCTGGACGTGTTCATGCCGTTCGGCGGCGACATCTTCTTCACGCCGTTTCTGCGCTACGTGCGACCGTCACGCTATCTCCCGCGCAATATCTCTTTGGCCCTGCACCAGATGCGCGGCATCCGCGCTGCGGCCAACCTGTTCCTCTGTCCGACGGATGACGAGTACGAGCGGCACGTCGCCGGCGTGCGCTACGCCGGCCCGCGCACGTACGCCATGCTCCCTACAGTTTACACCCCAGTCTACAACCCCGAGGCCGTTCGGCAACACCTCGACACATGCGTCCATTTCCCGCGCTTCAAGGCCATCCGCGAGCAGCACAAGCTCATGGTCTTTCACCACACGCGGCACATGTGGACCGCCACCGACGGCTGCTGCCACACCAAGGGCAACGACATTCTCGTGCGCGGCTTCGCCCGTTTCCTGGCGCAAAGGCCAGAGGCCGATGCCGTGCTGGTGATGTTCGAGTATGGCGCGGACCATGCGGCGACCCGTCGGCTCACCGAGGAGCTTGGCGTCGCCGCGAGCGTGGAGTGGTTCCCCGTCATCCCGCGCAAAGAGATCATGGCGGGTCTGAGCCTCTGCGACATTGCCTCCAACGAGTTCCATGACGGCTGGATCGGCGGCGGCACGGCCATGGAGGCCATGGCCATGGCCAAGCCGATCCTGCAATACCGCAACGACGAGATGAACCTGCGCCACTTTCCGGAACTGGCGCCCACGGTGAATGTGCGCACGCCGGAGGAGATCGCGGCCGCCCTGAACGACTGTCTGTGCAGTCCGGAGCGCTACGCCGCCATCGGCCAAGCGGGTTGCCTGTGGCACCAGCGCTATTGCATCGACAGAACCCTGAACGCCTTTATGGACGTGCTCCACGACCATGAAGCGCAGACGGGAGGATGGTCATGAGCAACTCCCGACTGCGCCTCGCCGCAGATATCCTGCGTCAGAAGGGACCACGCTTGGGGGCGCGCTGCCTGAGCAACCTTGCTGCACACCAGGCCGGCCGGCTGCTGCCGTCGCTTGGACTGCGCCATCTGCCGAGCGCCATGGACATCGAGGTGTCCAGCGTGTGCAACCTGCGCTGCCCCGGATGCATTCACGGGCACAAGGACGGGATTTTCCTCCGGCCGCGGCCCAAGCACATGCGCTTGGACGCCTTTCGCCGTATCATGTCGGAGGCCGGGCCGGCCCTCCTGAACGTGAACATGACGCCTCTGGGCGAGGTCTTCCTCAATCCCGACATCTACGACATCATCGCCCTGGCCAAAAGCTACCGCATCCGTCTCTGCCTGGACACCAACGGCCACCACCTCGACCCGGCGCGCACCGCGGCCAGTGGCCTGGACGAAATCACCTTCGCGGTGGACGGCTTCAGCCAGGAAAGCTACGCCCGCTATCGCCGCGGCGGCGACTTGGCCACGGTCCTCCGCAACATTGAAGCGCTGCGCCAAGAGAAGGTCCGTCATGGCCGCGGACCGATCATCAACGTGAAGTACTTCATCAACCGATTCACCGAAGGCGAGGCGGAAGCCGCACGCCGACACTTCGCGGACATGCCGGGCGTGGCCTTCTTCAACAGCTACTTCCTGCTGCCGCCGCCGAACTGGGAGTATTACCGCGGGGATCCCTACAGCACCACACCGGAGCTGCACGAGGAGTGGGCTCCCGTCCATGGACGCGAATTCGACCTCTACTATCTGGACGAAAAGGCCGGCCTGTATCGGCAGATCACCCAAGCCCTGCCCTTCCAGGAAAATTGTGCAGCCATCAACTCCGGACTGTACATCACCACCGCCGGCGACGCATATCCCTGCTGCAAAGCTGCGGCGCTGGAGACACCGGCCCTGTTCTTTGGCAACGTGTTCGAACAGGGTGTTAGGCCGGTGTACAACGGCGAGGCGGCCCGGGCCATCCGGGCATCATACGCACAGGCCGGCGGCCGCTACTCCATCTGCGCGACCTGCTGGGTGAACCGTGCGCATGGCAATCGCGTGCGCCACGTGAACACGGAGTTTTCAGCCGAGGGGAAACGACCATGAGTGGCGACGAAACGACCGACGCCAAGCACACGGGCTCGGACTTCGCCCGACTCTGCCGCGCCAACTGGGAAATCCTAGAGGGACGCAGGAGACTCGCGTTGTGGTGCGTCCTCCTGCTGGGCGCGGCGGGCTTGAGTGAAGGCTCGGCCATCATGGTGCTGTTGCCGGCGCTCAAGGGGGTGACCGTCGGTCAAACTGCCATTCCCTTCTGGGACCGGGCCATAGCGGTGGCGGGCCTACGCGACGGCACCCAGGCCGCCCTGGCGTTGTTTCTGATCCTCGGGCTCGCCTCCACATGGCTGGGGCGACTCTCAAAACGGGTGACGCTACGGCTGCGTGTGGCCTTGGAAAACGACGTCCGCGCCAACATCAGCCGCTCACTGATGCACGTGCGCTGGGACATGTTCCATTCGCTGCGCCTGGGCGACATCGGGAAAAGCGTGGTCGTGGAGGCCGTTCAGATCGCAGCCTGCGCCCAGATGTTTCTGCAGGGCCTGGGCGTGCTGCTGGTGGTGCTCGTCTTCATGCTGCTGGCGCTGGCGCTCTCGCTGACCATGACGGCCTTCACGCTGGCCTTCGCGGGGTTGGGCGCCGTGCTTTTCCGCTGGGCCAACCGGCTGGCGCGGAAACACTCCGACGCCCTCACGGACATCATCTCCGACATTGGCATCCGCGTCAGTGATACGTTCAATCACCTGAAATTCCTGCGCGCCTCAGGGCAAACACGCGAACTCGACACCCTGGCCAGCCAGGACTACGCCAACTACGGAACGAGCTTCTTCAAAAGCCAGGATTACGGCATCACGCTTCGTTTCTGGCAAGAGGCCGCGGCGATCTTCATCATCTGGCTGCTCCTCAGCCTCGGGCTCAGCACAGGCCGCACCGACCCACTCGTGATGATGGTCTTCCTGGCCGTATTTTTCCGCATGAGCCCGCGGATCTTCGCCCTGTATGACTACTTCTACCAGTCGCGGGCCTACATGAACTGGTATTGGGTCTGGAAACAGCGTTTCGACTTCGCCCGAGCCAATGCGGTGCCGGCCTCGGGCCACGCCGAGCCAGCCCTGACTCAGGCACTACGCCTGGAGTCGCTTACCTACACGTTTCCCGGCGCGGCGGTCCCCTCGCTCGACGCCGTCAGCCTCACCGTACAGCGCGGCTCCTGCGTGGCTATTGTCGGCCCTTCGGGCTGTGGCAAAAGCACCTTGGGCGACGTCATCCTCGGCCTGCTCAAGCCGACGTCGGGAACCGTCAGCCTGGACGGCACGCCGCTCTGGGAAATGGACATCGAGCACTGGCGCAAGCGTATCGGCTTGGTGTTGCAGGAAAGCCCCATCTTCCATGCCACCGTTCTGGAGAACATCGCCTGGGGCGACGACACTCCGGACAGACGCAACGCCGAACTCGCCGCGCGCCAGGCCGACGCCTGGGATTTCATCGCCGCTCTGCCCGCCGGGCTCGACGAGATGCTGGGAGAAAAAGGCGCACGAATTTCTGGTGGGCAACGCCAAAGGTTGGCCCTGGCGCGGGCGCTCTACCGTAACCCGCTGCTGCTGCTGCTCGACGAGCCGACCAGCGCCCTGGACAGCGAGAGCGAGGCCGCCGTCACGGCTACGTTGGAGCGCATCAAAGGGGCCTGCACTATCGTCATCATGGCCCACCAGTTGCGCACGGTGCACATGGCCGACCGCATCGTGGTGCTCAACGCGGGCAGAATCGTCGAGCAGGGGACGTGGGAGGAACTGATTGCACGGCCTGAAAGCCAGTTCGCCCAAGCTGTGGCAGCCCAAGGCATTACGCCCGAAGCATGAACCATTGAGGAAGGATATGAACGAGCCGTTGAACGTCATCGCGATCCTGGGACTGCCCTACTGCGGCAGCACCCTGCTCAACCTGATGCTCGACAGCCACCCTGAAATCCGCGGCGTGGGCGAAATCTGGCCCCTGGCCGAACCGGGCGGCGATTTCGCACGCAGCTGCACAAACTGCGGCGAGGCGTGCCCCCACTTCACCCCGGCCCGGCTGCGCGTCCTCTCCCCCAACAATTTTTATGCCGACATCGCCTGTTTTTTCGGAACGCGCATCCTGGCTGACAGCTCTAAGTCATTGGAATGGTTTTCTAAGAGTGTGACATTCCCCTCCAGCCAGCCCCTCCATTTTCTTCCCGTGCTGGTCGTCAAACACCCCATACGCCAACTCCTGTCCTACGCGCTCAATCTGAATCTGGCCCAGCGCAACCGCATTACGCCCTACGCGTGGTTCTATCACACCACCAAGGCCGCCGCCCAGAATCCGCAGGGCCGCAGGCCGCTGCTCAAACGCTTGGCCCGCAGCGCCTTGTTCCGCCAGATCCTGCACTGGTATTTGCTCAAAAACAGCGAGCGCTTCGCCCAGGAGATCCCACGGATCTTTCCCGGCAGCCGGCCGCTCACCATACGCTACGAGGATTTCGTCACCGCCCCGCGCGAGGCCTTAACCCCGCTGCTGGCGGCGTTGGGACTCGAGTATTCGGAGCGCATGGCCGACTGCTATGCCTTCCCCCACCATCAGATCGGCGGAAACAGCGGCACCCTGTACCAAATTACCGGCAATAAGCGTGACATAGCCGCCGACCATCCATGCAAGCAGGCGTATTATAGCAAGCTCAGAAACATCTCCATGGACAACCGCTTTCGGGCATTCTTCGACGCGGAGGAGTTGGAGGAGCTCCTGCGCAACGACGCCGTGCGGCAAGTCTGCGCCCGTTACGGCTATGAACCGGCGCCATAGCGCCGCGCCACGGCGCAAGGAGCCCCTATGTTCAGCCAATTGCTGCGCATCCCCGGCGAATTCCTCGCCCACCTGCTTGCGGACATGCCCACGAAGCTCGGCGTTGTCGCTCGCCGGGCGCTGTTCCGGCTGCGTTGCGCGCGATGCGGTCCCTGCGACATCGCCGTCGGCGTTGAGGTTCATGGCTACGATCATCTTGAAATCGGCAGCGGCTTCTCCATGAACCGCAACGGCGGCCTTTACTGCCGTGCGGGCGGCATCCGCATCGGCGACAACTGCCACTGCAACGCCAACGTGCGCATCGGCGCGGACGGCGGCGGCTCCGTAAGCATCGGCGACAATGTGAACATTGGGCCGAACACGGTCATAGACCCTTCGAACCACATTTTCATACGTACGGACATCCCCATCAGCGCGCAGGGGCTGCGCTTCGGTGAAATCATCATCGAAGACGACGTCTGGATTGCGGCCAACGTCGTCGTGACCGCAGACGTCCGCATCGGCCAAGGGAGCGTTGTCGGGGCCGGCGCGGTGGTCACGCGGGACATCCCGCCCTACACCGTGGCCGGAGGAGTCCCCGCACGGCCCATCAAGACTCGCGGCACGACGCCGGAAGGAACCCCGAGCACATGAGAATCTCGCTCGCCATCGCCAGCATGAACCTCGGCGGCTCGCAGTACGCCATGGCTTGGTTGGCCGGGGCGCTGGCCGAGCGCGGGCATGCGGTGCAGCTCTGCACGTTCGATGCGCCAGGCAGCGCGAGCTTTTTCCCGGTGTCCCCGCAAGTGCGACTGGAGAACCTGGGGTTGGCCGGAAACTCCAGCGGCCTGTTCCAGGCCGTGCGCTCCAACTTTCGACGCATCCAAGGCGTGCGGCGCGCCGTCCTGGCATTCCGCCCAGACGTGGTTCTGAGCTTCATCGACCAAATGAATGTCCTGTGCCTGCTGGCGTTGGCCGGACGGTTGCCGGTGGTGGTGTCCGAACGCATCGACCCGGCGCGGCACGACATCAGCAGACTCTGGGGTCTGCTGCGGCTGCTGACCTATGGATGGGCCAAGACCGTTGTCGTGCAGACCCGGACGGCTGCGGAGTTCTTCCCGCCGCGCCTCCAGCGTTTGTGCCACGTCATCCCCAATGCCGTGCTGCCCGCCAGGTCGCTTTCGGGCGACACACCGTCCGGACGGCGTCTGCCGTCGCCCTGCGTGGTGGGCCTGGGCCGGCTGCATTCCCAGAAAGGATTCGACCTGCTCCTGCAGGCCTTCGCCCGCGCCCGGGCAGTGCACCCCGGCTGGAACCTGCGCATCTTCGGTGAAGGACCGCAACGCCCCGAGCTGGAGGCCCTGTGCGCACGCCTCGGACTGGAGCCGAAAGCAATTTTTCCGGGAACGGAGAAGGATGTGGACGCCATCCTCGCTCAGGCTAAAATTTTCGTGATGTCCTCACGCTTCGAGGGTTTCCCGAACGCCCTCTGCCAAGCCATGGCCCGCGGGGTCGCCGTAATTGCGACGAACTGTCCTTCCGGGCCGGAAGGCATCGTGCGCCACGGCGTCGATGGGTTGCTGGTGCCTCCGGAGGACCCGGAGACCCTTGCCTCAGCCCTTGAGACGTGCATGGCCGACGCCGGAAAACGCGCGGCCCTGGGCACCCGGGGCAGGGAAATCATGGAGCGCTTCCGGCCGGACAAGGTGCTCGCCATGTGGGAGCAGACGCTCCAAGCAGCGGCTTCGGTTCAACGCCGGACTCCGAACAGCAAGGAAGACGGGCATGACGCACGATGACGTGGCGGACCTGACGAATCGCTTCCGCTTCGGCCGGAACTGGCGGAATTTCCTCGCCTCGCTCACGCCGGAGCGCATCCGCGCGGCGGAGGAATCCCTGACGACGCACCTGGGTCCGCTGAAGGGCAAGCGTTTTCTGGACGTGGGTTCCGGCAGCGGTCTGTTCTCCCTGGCGGCCCGCAACCTCGGCGCGGAGGTGACGTCCTTCGACTACGACCCGGACTCCGTGGCCTGCGCGAACTTCCTCCGGGAGCGCTTCCACCCGCAGGACGGCGGCTGGCGGGTGTTCCAGGGCTCGGCCCTGGACGCGCCCATGCTCGCCGGGCTGGACGTCTTCGACGTGGTCTACTCCTGGGGCGTGCTGCACCACACCGGCGACATGTGGACGGCCCTGGGCAACGTGCTGCCGCTGGTGCGCGACGGCGGCCGGCTGTTCATCTCCATCTACAACGACCAGGGCGGCAAGAGCCTGCGCTGGCGCGCGTTCAAGCGGCTGTTCATCCGCAGCCCCAGGGTATTGCAGCTCCTGGCCGCCGCGGTGCATATTCTCTACTGGGAGGCGCGGCTGTTCCTCATCCGCCTGGTCCGGGGGCGCAACCCCTTCGTCAATCCGCTGGCCGGCGGCCGGGAACGGGGGATGAACCTCTGGCACGACACGCTGGACTGGCTGGGCGGCTATCCCTTCGAGGTGGCCAAGCCGGAGGCGATCTTCGACTTCTGTTCGGCCAGGGGGTTCGTGCTGGAGCGGCTGGCCACCTGCGGCGGCGGCCACGGGTGCAACGAGTATGTCTTCGTAAAGGGAGCGGCCCAGGCCGATCCGACGCCAAGGCGGGGGCAGGCATGATCGCACGGAACTCGAAGCGCTTCGCGTTCGGCCGCAACTGGCGGGCCTTTCTGAACGTGTTGGACGAGGAGCGCATCATCCAGGCCGAAGCCTCGCTCAAAAACCTGCCTGGGCGGCGGACCTTCCGCAAAAAGCCGGAAATGGAGACTCGTTCATGTGCGGCATAACCGGCCTGCTCTCCCCCGCGCCGCGGCCGGACGCGCAGGACGTCCTGCGGGCCATGACCGACACGCTGGCCCACCGCGGCCCGGACGACTGGGACCTCTGGCTGGACGCCGCGGCGGGCGTGGGCCTGGGCCACCGGCGGCTGTCCATCCTCGACCTCTCGCCGCTCGGCCGCCAGCCCATGCGCTCGGCCTCGGGCCGCTACGTGATCTGCTTCAACGGCGAGGTCTACAACTTCGCCCGCCTGCGCGCCGAGCTGGAGCCCCTCGGCCACGCCTTCCGCGGCGGCTCGGACACCGAGGTCATGCTCGCGGCCATCGAGCAGTTGGGGCTGACGGAGGCCGTGCGGCGCTTCGTGGGCATGTTCGCCTTCGCCCTGTGGGACGCGCAGGAGCGCACGCTCGCCCTGGCGCGCGACCGCCTGGGCATCAAGCCGCTGTACTACGGCTTCTCCGGGGGCGACTTCGTGTTCGGCTCGGAGCTCAAGGCGCTGCGCGCGCACCCGGGCTTCGACCCGACGCTGGACCGCGAGGCCCTCACGCTCTATTTCCGCCACAACTACATCCCCGCGCCCTGGAGCATCCACGCGGCGGCGCGCAAGCTGGCCGCCGGGGCCATCCTCACCGTCCGGCCCGGCGGCGAGCCCGTCCTGGAACGCTACTGGAGCGCGGCCGAGGTCTACGCCCGCGGCGCGGCCGAGCCCTTCGCCGGGTCCGAGGACGAGGCCCTGGAGCGGCTGGGGACGCTGCTCGCCGACGCGGTGGGCCTGCGCATGCTCGCCGACGTGCCCCTGGGGGCCTTCCTCTCCGGTGGCGTCGACTCCTCGCTGGTGGTGGCGCTCATGCAGGCCCAGAGCAGCCGGCCCGTGCGCACCTTCTCCATCGGCTTCGCCGAGGAGCGCTTCAACGAGGCCCCGCACGCCGCTGCCGTGGCCCGGCACCTCGGCACGGAGCACACCGAGCTCGTGGTCAGCGAGGACGACCTGCTGCGCATCGTGCCGCTGCTGCCGCGCTTCTGGGACGAGCCCTTCGCCGACTCCTCGCAGGTGCCGACCTACGCCGTGAGCCGCCTGGCCCGGGAGCACGTCACCGTGGCCCTGTCCGGCGACGGCGGCGACGAGCTGTTCTTCGGCTACGACCGCTATTTCTACGCCCTGGCCTGGTGGAAGCGCCTGCAACGCTTTCCCGGGCCGTTGCGCGCCGCCGCGGCGGCCGTGTCGCGCCTGCGGCCGGAGCGTCTGGCCGGCCTGCTCGGCAGCTTCGGCCAGCGGGCCCTCTGGCGGCTGGACGCCGTGGGCGTCACGGACTTCCCCGCGTTCTACAAGCGCCTCGTCTCGCATCACCCGCGCCCGCGCGAGCTGGTGCTCGGGGCCGGGCCGGAGGCGCGGACGGCCATCGACGCGACGGACTGCGGCGCGGACCTGTTCCGGGGCATGTCCTGCTGGGACGTGCTCATGTATCTGCCGGACGACATCCTGACCAAGGTGGACCGCGCGAGCATGGCCGTGAGCCTGGAGGCGCGCGTGCCGCTCCTGGACCACCGAGTGCTGGAGTTCGCCGCCGGCCTGCCCACGGCCTTCAAGGTCCAGGGCGGCCGGGGCAAGCACCTGCTGCGCCGGCTGCTGTACCGCCACGTGCCGCGGGAGATCGTGGACCGGCCCAAGATGGGCTTCGGCATCCCGCTGCACGAGTGGCTGCCGGGCCGGCTGCGGCCCTGGGCCGAGGATCTGCTGGCCACGGGCCGGCGGCAGTGCGGCGACGTTTTGGACTTCCGGCAGGTGGACCGCATGTGGGCCGAGCTGCTCGCCGGCTCCGCCCACTGGACGTACATCATCTGGGACGTGCTGATGTTCCTGGCCTGGCGCGCGGAGCAGAACCCGCGCGCGACCTGAGCGGGGAGGGCCGCGGCGTGCGTCTGCTCCTGAGCATCCCCTCGCTGGAGCCCGGCGGGGCCGAGCGCCAGTTCGCCGAGCTGGCCCGCGGGCTGGCCGACCGCGGCCACGAGGTGCTCGCCGTGACCCTGGGCCGGGGCGGCCCCCTGGCCGGGGCCCTCGGCGGGGCGCGTCTGGTGGAGCTGGGCAAGCGCGGCCGCTGGGACAACCTGCGCGTGGCGGCGGGGCTCGGCGCGCTGCTCGGCGATTTCCGTCCCGCCGCGCACTACGCCTTCCTGCCCACGGCCTGCGTGCTCGGCGCGCTGCTCACCTTCACGCGGCGGACGCCGCTGGTCATGGGCCTGCGCGCCACCAACGTCCTCCACGCCGACTACGCCTACGGCCGCGCCGCGCGGATTCTGCACGGCCTGGAGGCGCGGCTTTCCGGCCGGGCCGCGCTGGTCATCGCCAACTCCGCGGCCGGCCGCGCCGACGCCCTGGCGCGCGGCTTCGCGCCCGGACGCACGGTGGTGGTGCCCAACGGCATCGACGCCGCGCGGCTGACGCCGGACCGGGCCCTTGGCGCGGCGCTGCGCGCGGAATGGGGCGCGGCGGACGGCCATCCGCTGATCGGGCTCGTGGCCCGGCTGGACCCCATGAAGGACCACGCCAATTTTCTGCACGCCGCGGCCCGCCTGGCCGTGGAGCGGCCCGACGCGCGCTTCGTCTGCGTGGGCGGCGGTCCGGCGGACTACGCGGCCGGGCTGCGCGCCCTGGCCGAGGGGCTGGGGCTCGCCGGCCGGCTCGTCTGGGCCGGGACGCGCCACGACATGGAGCGCGTGTACAACGCCCTGGATCTGCTCTGCCTGGCCTCGGCCTACGGCGAGGGCTTCCCCAACGTCTTGGGCGAGGCCATGGCCTGCGGCGTGCCCTGCGTGGCCACGGACGCGGGCGACGCCAAAATCGTGGTCGGCGAGGCCGGCGTCCTGGTCCCGCCCGGCGACGCGGCGGCCCTGGCGCAGGGCCTCGCGGCCATGCTCGGCCGCCTGGAGCGCGAGGGGGCGTCCCTGCACGCCGCCTGCCGCGCGCGCATCGTCGAAAACTTCAGCGTGCAGCGCATGGTGGCCGCCACCGAGACGCTTCTGCTCAGCCTCGGGCGGGTCCGCGCATGAGTCCGCCGCCGCTGCGGCATTGGCTCCTCGGCCTCGTCCTCTCGCTGGCCGTGGTCTGGGCCGCCGGCGCGCTGTTCCTGGACACGGTGCAGCCCGTGGCGCGCGACCCCGCCGTGGGCCGCTTCATGCCCGAGCCGGGCACGGTCATGCGCCAGCGCAGCGAGGGCTGGGCGCGGACCACCGCCGGCGAGCACGGCCTGCGCAGCCTGCCCGGCGGCCGGCTCCCGCCCGGGCCCAAGGTCGTGTTCTGGGGCGACTCCTATGTGGAGGCCCTGCAGGTGGACGACGCCGGGCACATGGATCAGGTCTTCACGCGGCTGGCCCGCCGGGCCGGGCTCGACCTCGCCGGCGTCGGGCTCGGGGTCTCCGGCGACGGCGTTCTCGACGACCTTTTCCGGCTGCGGCCGTACGCCTCCGTCTTCGCGCCCGTGGTCCTGCACGTCTTCGTGGTCGCGGAAATCGACGAATTCCTGCCCGACGTCCCGCATCCGGGCCACGGCGAGTTCCGCAGCGCGCCCGAGCCCCATCTGGTCTTCGACACGGCGGTCTACGGCACGAGCCACCTGCGTTTCGGGCATCTGGTGCGGTCCCTGGAGCTGGCCGGGCCCTACCGGATCCTCCGCAAGGCCCTGGCGCTGGACCTGCGTCTGGCTCCAGGCCCGGCGCGGCCGGAAGCGCAGCCCGCACCGGCGGCCCAGGAGCCCGAACGCCAGGCCCGGCTCCTCGACTTCCTGCTGACGACCCTGCGCAGCCAAGCGCCCGAGCCCCTGCTCGTGGCCCACATCCCGTACCTGCCGCGCCTGCGCGGCGGCGTGGTCCACGACGAAGACCCCGACGCCCCGGCTGCGGCGGCCGTCCGCGCCGCCTGCCAACGCAACGGGGTGGACTTTCTGGATTTGGGGCCGGAGTTCCGGTCTTTTCGACAGGTCACGGGCCGTTTCCCGCGCGGTTTCCTGAACTCCCCGCCCGGCCAGGGCCACCTCAACCAGGACGGCCACCGCCTCGTGGCCGAGGCCGTGCTGCGCTACGTCCGGGAGCGCCGCGATGCCCTTCTGGCGCGTTGAGTTCCTGCTGCTCCTGGCCGCGAGCCTGCTGGCGCTAAGGCTTTCCCGGGGACCGGCGTCGCGCCGGGTCCTGCTCATCCTGGCCGGGCTGTACTTCTACGCCTGGTGGGATCTGCGCTTCCTGCCGCTGCTCATCGGCGCGGCCCTGCTCGACTGGGCCGTGGCCCTGGGCTTGGCGCGCGCCGGCGGCCCCGGCCAACGCAGGGCGCTGTTCCTGGCCGGGCTGGCCTGCCGGCTGGGCCTGCTGGCGTTCTTCAAGTACGCGGACTTCTTCCTGGCCGCCGCGCCCGGTTCGAGCGCCTGGCTGATCCTGCCGCTGGGCCTCTCGTTCCAGACCTTCTCGGCCATCACTTACCTTGCGGGCGTGTACGCCGGCCGGCTGGCCGCGCGCGCGAATCCCCTCGACGTGCTCTGCCTCGCGACCTTCTTTCCGACGCTCGCGGCCGGGCCCATCGTCCGGGCCGAGGAGCTCCTGCCGCAGCTGGACGTCCTCGCCGCGCCCACTGCCGGAGACCTGTACGACGGGTTCCGGCGCTTTGCCATGGGCCTGTTCAAGAAGCTCGTCATCGCCGACCGGCTGGGCCTGTACGTGGCCGAGATCTACGGCAACGCCGGGGCCTACGACGCGGCGAGCACGTGGGCCGCGGCGCTGGCATACGCCCTGCAGATCTACCTGGACTTCTCCGGCTATTCGGACATGGCCGTCGGCGTCGGCCGGATGCTCGGGCTGCGCCTGCCGGAGAACTTCGACTTCCCCTACGCGGCCCGAAACCCCGCCGAGTTCTGGCGACGCTGGCACATGAGCCTCTCGGCCTGGATCCGGGACTACGTGTACATTCCGCTGGGCGGCAGCCGGCAAGGCCGGGCGCGCACCCTGGCCAACATCCTGCTGGCCATGCTCCTCTGCGGCGTTTGGCACGGCTCGGGCTGGACGTTCGTGCTCTGGGGCGGGCTGCACGGGCTGGGCCTGTGCCTGCACCGGCTCTGGCGGGAACGCAGCGGCCGGCACGAACATTCAACGCTGTCCGGGCTGCTGTCCTGGGCGGGCTGCACGCTCTTCGCTGGCCTGTGCTGGATTCCTTTCCGGGCGGAGGACCTGCCCCAGGCGCGGCGGATCATCGCGGCGCTCTTTCAGGGCGGGCCGACGCACTGGGTGCATCCGTTCGTCTGGGCGGCGCTGGGGCTCACGCTCGCCGCGCATCTGCTGCGGGCGCTGGGACGGGAGGACGCGCTCATGCTGCGCGGGAAGCGCTGGTATGCGCCGGCGGCGCTGCTCTCCCTGGTCTGGCTGGCGGTGATCTTCGCGGCCGAGGGCTTCACGCCGTTCCTGTACGCACAATTCTAGGGTCGGCGCGGTCCTGCCCGCCGGCACCGTATTCGGAACGCCTGCAGCGGTTCGGAGCGCTTTACATCGTCATGGCCGCGCCGTATAATTTTTTGCTTATCGTGGGGGATGTTCATCCTGCCCGGGCATACTGAATGCGGCACGCGTCAGGACCGGCAGGCTCCGGTCATGACGCGGGAGCGGCACGGCCGCCGCCCCACGCAGGGAGGCGATCGGGCCGAGACGCTCATGCGGGGATCGCCAAACGCCCGAGCTGTCATCCCGAGCCCCTCCCCGCAAGCGTTGGGGGAGAAGAATGCAGACAGTGCTTGTGTTTAAACAGCGCTTATGTAAGACAGAAGACATCATCTAACGTTAACAACCCAACTGCCATGAAACCCCAATTCCGCCCCCTCTATCGTCAAGTCAAAGAGTCTTTGCTGCGGCGCATAGCCTCGGGCGAATGGACGCCGGGCACGTTTCTCCCCAGCGAGTCGGCCCTGGCCGATGAATATGGCGTCAGTCATGGAACCCTGCGGACGGCGTTGAACGAATTGACGAAAGAGCACCGTGTCGTCCGCTATCAGGGCAAGGGCACGGCCGTCACGACCTTCGACGCGGATGAAACGATGTTCCGCTTCTTCCGCATGCAGGACGCCACGGGGCAACGGACGCTGCCCACCTCCAAGGCCTACTTTGCGGAGGCGGGTGAAGCGCGGCAGGACGAGTCCCAGGCCTTCGGCATCCCGGTCGGCGCGCCGGTGTTCCGCATTGAACGCGTGCGGCACCTCAACTATATGCCGGTGATGAACGAGTATATTTCCCTCAACTGCGGACTTATGCCCGACATCGAGAAACTCGCCAGCCTGCACTCGCTTCCGAACACCCTGTACAACCTGTTCCAGACCAAATACAACATCACGATAGCGACGGCGCGGGAGTTCATCACGGCGGTCGCCGCAAACGAATCGGACGTCAGGCGGCTCGACGTCAAATTCAACGAACCGCTCCTGGCCATCAAGCGAATCACCTACGACATCAACGAGAACGTCATCGAATTGCGCTATACGCGCTGCACCACCGAAGTCTTCTGCTACTACACCGAATTGTCGTAACCCCTCCGCCCCCGGCGCGCGCATCCCGATCCTGGAGCGTCATGTCCGGCGCGCCCGGATGCAGCGTCTCCCGTCCATAAAAATGCAAGGCGCCCGCCCTCCGCGGTTCAGCGGAAGGCAGGCGCCTTTGTCTCTCCGAAGCGATGTCGCGCTTAGAACAGAATGCCTTCCGGCGTCGGCACGGAAAGCATGTAGTTGAAGCTGCTCCACACGAACACGCACATGATGCAGGCGAACACGACGCTGACGAGCACGGCCTTCGCCTTGCCCCCCTCGTGCTGCGACAGAATCATGGCCATGATGGACAGGAAGACGAACGACGAGGCGTAGAACCCGAGCACCGGAGCGGCCAGCACGTAGCCGACGGAGCCGATGCCGATGATGAGGATGCGCGGGATGGAGGACGGCTCGCTCGCCTCCAGCTCCCTCGTCTTCATCCTCCAGTATGCGCCGAGGGCGAGAAGGTACACGCCGCCGATCAGCAGTCCGGTGACGAGCAGTTCGGGCAACACCGCGCTCACGCCCTCAAGCGTGAGCGTTTCGGGCAGAAACACCAAACCGACGCCGGTGAAGAACGCGCCGGCGGCGAGGTCCGAAGTGCCTTTACGCATGGTGGTCCTCCTTCTGGGCCGTCTCACAGGCGCAGGTGGCGTCCTTCTTCTTCACTCTGCTCAGAATGAACGGGGAGATGAACGACAGCACCGTCATGATGATCAGCAGGACCGAGATCTTGCTGGCGACGAACACGTCGAACACCGAGCCGCCCATTGCGCTGGAGAGGTTCACGCACTTGCCGAGGTTCTCCTCGATCATGGGCCCGAGGATGATGCCCAGGGCCATGGCGCCGGTATTCAACGACACCCGCGAGGCGAAGTAGCCGACGACGCCGAAGATCAGCACGACCCAGACGTCGAGCATGCTGTTGTTGATGGCGTACGAGCCGATGACCGACAGCATCACGATGGCGATGGCGACGAACGTCAGCCGGAGGCTCAGCAGCTTGGCCATGATCTTGGCGAGGAGGTAGCCCACCGGCAGCATCAGCAGGTTCACGGCGAACTGGGAGAAGATGAAGGTGTAGGCGAGGTCGCCGGTGGTGCTGAAGACGTTGAAGCCGGGCTGGATGCCCTTGGCCAGCAACGCGCCCAGGATGACCGCCGCCACGGCGCTGCCCGGAATGCCCAGGGTCAGCATGGGGATGAGCGCCCCGCCGATGACGGCGTTGTTCGCGCTTTCGCTGGAGACCACGCCCTGGATGATGCCCGTGCCGTACTTCTCCGGGTGCTTGCTCCAGCGCTTGGACTCGTTATAGGCGATGATGGAGGCGATTTCGCCGCCCGCGCCGGGCAGCATGCCGACAATCCCGCCGATGATCGACGACCGCAGCAGCACGACCTTGCACTTCGTCATCATCTCCTTGAACACCTGGGTGAAGGCGCCCTTGGTCGGCTTGAACTCCGCGATGTAGGTCCTGTTGCTGCCGATCAGGACCAGCACCTGCGAGAAGGAGAACAGGCCGATCATGGCCGGAATGACCTCGATGCCCTGGACCAGCGGGTAGTAGCCGAAGATGAACCGCGGCACGCCCGCGTTGGGGTCCAGGCCGATGGTGGAGATCAGGATGCCCAAAATGCCGGACAGCACGCCCTTCACCATGTTGTCCGTGGACATGACCGCGATGGTCGACAACCCGAAGATGCACAGCCAGAAGTTCTCCGGACCGCCGAAGCTCAGGGCGAACCTGGCCAGCGGCGCGGCGAGGAACAACAGGCCGAAGGTGCCGATGAAGCCGCCGAGAGCCGAGGCGATCAGGGAGGTGTAAAGCGCGAAGTCGGCGCGGCCGGACTGGCACATGGGCCAGCCGTCAAAGGTCGTGGCCACCGAGGACGGCGTGCCCGGCGTGCAGATCAGGCACGCCGAATTCGAACCGCCATAGATAGCGCCGACATAGATTGCGCCCAGCATTATCAGACCGCTAGTCGGATTCATTGCGAAGGTGGCCGGCACCATGAGCGCGACGCCCATGGTGGCGGTAAGTCCGGGCAATGCGCCGACGATGATGCCGCCGGTCAGACCGACCACCATCAGAAATATATTCAACGGTTCGATAAGGTGCAACAATGCGGGGCCAATGAACTCCATCATGCGGGTGCTCCTTAAAAACTCGGGGAGGGGGGGCCCTCCCCGAGGTGTTGCGTTATGCGGCTATTTCAAGAGCTTCGCCTTCTTGAGAATGGCCTTGTCGTTCTGCTCTTCCGCATGAATCCACTTGTTGAACGCTTCGCCGTCCAGATACTCGCCGGGCTGGCCAGCCTTCTTCATGTCGGCGATGTAGGCGGGGTCGTTGGCGATCTTCTGGAAGATGCCGCGGAGGTACGCCAGCTTGTTCTTGTCCACACCCTTCGGGGCGACGAAGCCGCGGCGGATGTAGGAAACCACGTTGAAGCCGAGTTCATGCATGGTCTGCACCTTCGGCAGGGTCGGATCGTGCTTTTCGCTGGCGATGCCGAGGACGTGCATTTCGGAAAGGCTGCGCATGACGTCGTTCAGGTTGCCGAACATCACGTCGATTTCGCCGCCGAGCAGCGCCGCGTTCTGGTCGGCCGCGCCCTTGTAGAAGACCGGGGTGACGGGGAAGTCGTATTTGTCGGCGAGTTCAAGGTACATCAGATGGTGACCGCTGTTCGGGCCCACGAGGCCGAGGCGCAGCTTCTTGGGATTGGCCTTGGCGTAGGCGAAGATTTCCTTGACGGACTTGAACTTGCTGTCCTTGCGCACCGCGACGACCTGGGGATCGTTCACGACCTGGCAGATGTAGTCGAACTTGTCGATGCTGAACGGAGCGCGCTGGAGCAGCGGCTGCAGAATGATGTGCGGGGTGTTCACGCCGCCGATGGTGTAGCCGTCAGGCTTGGACATGGCGATGGCGGTGAACCCGAGCGCGCCGCCTGCGCCCGGCTTGTAGACGAAGACCAGCGGCTGCTTGCAGTATTTGCCCCAGTATTTCTGCATGATCCGCGCCTGGACGTCGCTGGACCCGCCCGCCGTGAAGGCGATGATCATGGTGATCGGGCTGTCCGGGTATTCGGCGCGGGCCACACCCGAGATATTGAGGACCAAGAAGAACGCCAAAAGCATCTGGGTAATTCGCTTCATCTTTCACTCCTCCTGCTTTTGTACAGGCACCCTGCCGCCACATCAGGCGATGGCGCGGAACGGCACCAGGGGGAAAACGGAGAACGCACTGAAAGCACTTCGCTTATTTCCCGAGTCAGTATGAAATCAGACACTCCCTCGCGGCTCCGCACCCGCCTGCGCGGTTCCCCTCCCGAGCCGCCCGGGGAGGGGAACCGGCCGCCGGCTAGGCGCTTTCGTAGAGCCGGGTGAAGACGAACTCGCGGTGTCCGAGGGCCTCTGCGGAGGTGAAGCGGCCGTTGGCGGTGCGGACCATCATCTCCAGCAGCTTGTCGCCGGCCTGGTCCATGTTCAGCTCACGCCGCAGCACGCCGGACACGTCCACGTCGATGTGCTCGTTCATGGTGCGCACGGTGCGCGGGTTCGACGACAGCTTGATCACCGGCAGGATCGGGTTGCCGATGATGTTGCCCTGGCCCGTGGGGAAGAAGTGGACCACGAAGCCGGCGGCGGCGCACAGGGTCACCATCTCGGCCGCGGCCGAGGAGG
>Ga0268357_100777_pt1 | contig 32510 bp, 30 predicted proteins | sample BioMet10_FD_192466 | JGI IMG/M metagenome (GOLD analysis project Ga0268357, IMG submission 192466) | Sewage microbial communities from Oakland, California, United States - Biofuel 10 (Illumina Assembly) | ecosystem: Engineered > Wastewater > Sewage > Unclassified | place: USA: California... | reverse complement strand
CCTCCATTTGCTAGTATTCAATTGTTTGTGATGATTCAATTTTACTACAAGTGGAGAGAAAATTTATATATAAAATGTAGGAGACCCCACAAAATCAAGGGGTTTGGCAATTAACAATTGCCTAAAGATAATATGATAAAGGAGAGTATTATGGTAAAGTATCTCAATCGAATTACGGTATCCCTGTTCGCATTGGTATGCGCTTTCTGCCTGTACGGCGCTGTGGCCGTCTTTGCAGAGGGGACGGACACCACCGCCCCCTCTGCGACACCCACGGCGACGGTCGCACCGTCAACCACAGCCACCCCATCGACGACTGTTTCACCGTCAACAACAGCCACGCCTTCAGCGACGGCGGCGCCGTCTACTGACGCCACGGTGCAGACAGCCTCCGCCACGGACCTCCAGTACCGGGCCCACGTGCAGAACATCGGCTGGCAGGAATGGGTGAACAACGGGGCCACCGCCGGCACCACCGGCAAAGCCCAGCGCCTGGAAGCCTTGGAAATCAAATCCAACGTCAGCGGCGTCAGCGTCAGCTACAAGGTTCAGGTCCAGGGGACCGGCTGGCAGACCTCCGTTTCCGACGGCCAGACCGCCGGCACCGTGGGGGAAGCCAAACAGCTTGAAGCGGTGCAGATCAGCCTCAGCGGTGCAAATGCCGCCAATTACAGCATCTATTACCGGGTGCACCTGCGCAACCTCGGTTGGTTGGGCTGGGCCAAGAATGGCGAAACCGCCGGGGCAGAGGATGGCGGCGTCCAGGTGGAAGCCATTGAAATCAAGCTGGTCAGCGCCGGCTCCACGGAAAGCACGGCCATCGAATCGGGCAACACCGCGGCCAAGGTCACAACCCAGGCCAAGTACCAGACCCATGTCCAGGATATCGGCTGGCAGGGCTGGGTGACCCAGGGAACCACCTCCGGCACCATCGGCCAGTCCAAGCGGGTGGAAGCCATCCAGATCACCGCCAGCGATTCCAGCGCTAAAATCGCCTTTACTTACAACACCCATCTCCAGAATGTGGGTTGGCAGGGCTGGAAGACCGACGGCCAGACCGCCGGCACCACCGGGGAATCCCGACGGATGGAAGCCATCCAAATCAAGCTCACCGGGGACGACGCTGGTAAGTACGACGTGTATTACCGTGTCCATGTCCAGAATTTAGGCTGGCTCGGCTGGGCCAAGAATGGGGCAGAAGCCGGAAGCAGCGGTTTTGGCTACCGGATGGAGGCCATCGAAATCAAGGTCCTTCCCAAGGATTCAATGAACGCGCCGGATACGGAAACGGGCTATGCCTACAAGAAGTACAGCAAGGTGTACGCCGATTCCTTGGGTGTGGACGTCTCTGAGCATAATGGTGCCGACATAAATTGGAACGCAGTCAAAAATAATGGCATCAACTACGCCATCATCCGGACCGGCTGGGGACAATCGGGGGATGGCCGTGCAGACTACTTTTTTACTACAAATTACAATAATGCCAAATTGGCGGGCCTGCCCATCGGCGTGTACCATTACAGCTACGCCACCACCACCGAGGACGCTGTCAAGGAAGCCAAGCTGTGCCTGAGCATCCTGGGGGGACGGAGCCTGGATCTGCCCATCGCTTTTGATGCAGAAGATGATCCCACCCTGGGTACCCTCAGCAAGGACCAGGTGACGGACATCATCATCGCCTTCTGCGACACTGTCAAGGCTGCGGGGTACCAGCCCATGGTTTACGCCAACCTCAACTGGTTTACCACCAAGATTGATTACAGCCGCCTGGGCGCCTACAAGATCTGGCTGGCCCAGTACAATGATGAACCGACCTTCGACAACCACTTCGATATGTGGCAGAAGAGTTCCTCTGGTACTGTCAATGGCATCGATGGCCCGGTCGATATGAATATAACCTACTCCGATTTTTAAGGGCGATTCATTCATAAGGTAGAAAAACAAGCGAACTATGAAAAAGAGATATATTATCATCATCATCCTGCTGGTTTTGGCAGTGGGTGGCGGCGGGGCTTATCTCTGGCGGATGAAGCAGAACGAGAAGCAGCCGGTGGCATCGGCCACCGCCACCGCGACTCCCAGCGCCAGTGCCACCGCAACGCCGTCTCCTTCGCCCAGTCCCACAGCGTCTGTGGCGGAAGGGCTGTCCCAGAACGAGATCAACGCCATGAAGTCCGAAGCCGATTCCTTTTATCAGGCGGCTTACAGCAAGGACTACGACACCGTGGTATCCCTCATGACCGATGACTTCGCCAAGAGCTTCAATGGCCTGCGCAACAGCAATAACCAGGGCGCCAACGATTATGGCGCCGACGCGGTGCTGAACATTTCCAGCTATACCGACGTGTCCACACCGGCTTCCACCGGGGATCCCGAGGTCATCGCGGAAAACGCTGAATACGCCGTGGTTCTCACCCTCAAGGGCGACTACGTGGCCAAGGTCAGCTTCCAGAAGATGGCCAACGGAGACTACAAGGTCTTCGCTTTCAACGCCCAGTCCGCCTCCAAGGGCAACGGCGGCACCGCCGGTTCCGGCGGCAAAGGCAATTAATGCAACACAGACAAAAGAACAGCAGCAGCACCCAACCGGGATGGCCATGGCCACCCGGTTTTTTTATGGGCCGCATATCCAAGTCTACAAATCCAAAAGCGTTGTTTGGGAAACATTACTCAAAATTGAGTAATGGCAGGATTGAGATGAGTAATGGGGGACGGGGCAGGAAATCTTAAATGGTTTGGACAAATCGCAAACTGTGGACAAATATGCCTTTTTATCCTTGAAAAAATTGACTTTCCATGGTAGAAAGGGTAAAATAATAAAGTCATAAGGAAATGATATGGAAATTTTACAGAAGAGGTAAAAGAATGGTTGACATAATTCACTATATGTTCAAAAAATCGGGCCATCAGAGGGGTAAGTGTCTCCAATAGAGGCCTTTTTTCGTATCTCATTTAATAATTAATTTCTAAATGCTTCATTAACAAGATTGGATGAAAATATGAAGTATTTATAAATTTCGAATGAGGACATGCGCGGGGGAAGGCCCTGATGACGTGTATTAACAGTAAAAGGATGAATGAATCTTATGGCAATCGTAACGATTCAGACAACAACCCATAGGGAGAACAACCTGACACGGTATATCAAATTGATATCCGAGCCGGAGCTCATCACCGAGGTGTTCCTGCCCAGGCGCGAGGTGTTAAAGCGCTACAAGGGAGCCTGGAGGAAGCAGGAAGAGGTTCTGTTTCCCGGCTACCTGTTTGTGGAAACACCGGATGTCACCGCCTTTTTTTACGCCCTCAAGAAGGTCCCAATGTTCTCAAAGCTGCTGGGAGATCAGGAAGTGGGCTACAACACCCTGATCCCTGAGGAAGAGACCTTCATCCGCAGAATCGGCGGAAACCGCGGCGACCACACCTTCGGCGTCAGCCAGGTGATGATGGAATCCGATGTGCCCTACAAGAAGGGGGACCACGTGACCATCGTGTCCGGGGACCTTAAGGATTTTGAGGGCGAGATTGTCGGGTTCAACTTCCATAAACGGAAGGCCATGATCCGGTCGGAGATGCTGGGTAACAGCGTGATCCATGTGGGGATTGAGATTGTACAGAAGCAAGACGAAGAAAAGCAATAAGAAGTGAAGGATTTAGAGACAAGTAGCCACTGGAGAACCGTATGCTATGGGGCAGCGGGAGGAAGGTGGGGAATAGATGTGAGTCAGGACATAGGCGGCGGTTTTTTATAAACCGGGTCTGTGAATGGCGAAGCACGCTCTAATTCAGAAACAATAGAAATCAATTTATAAGTACATGATAGAAATACCATCCTATATAAAAAGGGAAAGCAGAGAACATGTTCATTCCAGAAAAAATCAAAGAAATCGAACCATTTAAAAATAAAGTCTGGCTGTCCAGCCCCACCATGCACGGGCCGGAACTGGCCTACATGAAAGAAGCCTTTGACACCAACTGGATGTCAACCGTTGGCGCCAACATCAACGCCTGCGAGGAAGCCATCGCAGAAAAAGTGGGATGCAAATATGCCGTGGGCCTTTCCTGCGGCACCGCAGCCCTGCACCTTGCCATGAAGCTGGCCGGGGAACATTTCTATGGCCAGCCAAGGGCTGGCGTCGGAGCCGTACAGGGCCATAAGGTCTTCTGTTCTGACATGACCTTTGACGCCACCATCAACCCTGTTTAATTCTGACAATAATCTCAGTCCTTTCCTCGCCTGATTATTTTGAAGTGTGCAAAACATACGTTGATTTTTCAAAATAATTACTACACTGCCATCAGCCGGTGTAGTTAAATACAGAGCGGGGAAGCAAGAAAAGGTGAGTTTTTGATAGTTTTAAGAGAATAGTACAGAACAGTACATATCACTAGAAATAACACTAAACTTTCCAGCAGTATATCGATACATCCGTTTGGTCACGTTTGATTACATGACCAATCAGATACTGTACCAAGAGGAAAATAGCTGCTTTTTTATTTATATACCATTTGTAGTCTCGACTTTGAGATCAAACCAGATACTATGGTGATAATAACGGAATGCTTGGTTGTTTTGTCGGAAAGACAGCCGTTTACGCAGCGAGGTTGGCTAGCAAATTGAAATTACAATTATTAGGCATTGGCAGTCAGGGTATAAACTGCTTGGAAGTTGCCAGAAGAACTAAGAAAGTTAATAATTATGTTTTCTTCGATGATGGATATGAAGGACAAAGCATATGTAACTGCACCGTAATTGGAGAGAGAAGACATTTTGAGGTTTAAAGGTTACTTTGTTGGGCTTTCATGAGAAAATAAGAGAAGAAAAGAACTGATACAAAAGTTGAGGAAAGTAGATATTCTGTTCCAACTTTGATTAGTCCATTGGCCGAAGTGAGCAAATATAGAAGGATTAGGGCCGGTACCCTTGTTTTTTTAGTCGTGTCAACAAGAGTTTACTTTTCAATTGGGGAAAGTCGCGTCATAGCAATTGGTGTTGTGATTGGTTATAATGCTACGATAGGTCAGTTAAGTCTCGTTTATGAAAACACAATAGTTAGACCTTGAGCACATATTGGTAAACTTTCCACGATTGGTGCCAGTATAGTACTGTTGAAGAAGAATCAGTAGTACCAGAAGGCAGCATCTTCAAGATACCAGTTGATAAGGCTTAAAAAATGCAAACAGAAGAATGGGTATCAAAGCATAAAACACAGTTCGGTGAAGAACCGGGCTTTTTTTATTAATGAAGAAGTACACGTTAAATCCGTTTTTATAATGAGGGAGAATACTACATCATGAAGAAAAAGGACATTGGAAAAATTGTACTGATTACAGCAGGTGTTCTTACCGGAGCATTTGCTGTTCTTCATATAGCTGGGAAAAAGAATAAAGAGAAGAATGAAGCTGGTATTGATGATGATAATCAGTATTTGAAAAATTCGGGTGGTGGAAAGCTGAATCAGATAGTTCATTACGAGACATCAGTGTATGAACGAATTTGGAAACCAGTTATTGATAAGACATTGTCCTTTGCAGGGCTTGTAGTCCTTGCGCCTATCTATGGGGTATTGTCTCTCGCCATTGTGATTGACGATCCCGGCCCTGTTCTATTTAAGCAGAAGAGGGTCGGTAAAAACAAGCATTTCTTCCAATTGCATAAATTCCGTTCAATGAAAATGAGTACCCCCCACGATGTGCCGACTCACATGCTTGAAAACCCGGAACAGTACATCACAAGGGTTGGCCGCTTCCTTCGTAAGACCTCTCTCGATGAGCTTCCCCAGATATGGGATATCTTTATTGGGAACATGAGCATTATTGGTCCGCGTCCGGCTCTTTGGAACCAGGATGATCTGATTGAAGAGCGTGACAAATATAGTGCTAATGATATTAATCCGGGTCTTACCGGATGGGCTCAGATTAATGGTCGTGATGAACTGAAAATCCCGGATAAAGCCAAACTTGACGGTGATTACATAAAGAAGGTCGGAAAGGGTGGATTGCATGCTCTGGTATTCGACGTTAAGTGTTTTCTCGGCACCTTCTTATCTGTCCTCAGAGAGGACGGCGTGGTTGAGGGCGGTACTGGAGAATTGCATAAGAAACAGCAATATGAATATGCTGGAATAGATCGTAGTGAAATGACTTTTCCAGAAGATCAATATCAAACTGAGACAACGAATATTGAAATAATAGAAAAGCAGAAAGAAACAAGAAATAAAGTTAAAGTACTGTTTTTGGCACAGCATTTTATCACATTGTATTCATTCCGTAATGAGTTAATTCAGAGACTTGTTAATGAAGGATATGACGTATACCTTTCCTTGCCAGAGTCTGAAGATAATAAGCATTTTCTTGATATGAGATGCCATATAGTGTCAACAAGGATTGATCGGCGTGGCGTTAATCCTATAAAAGATTTGGAACTTATTAATTTTTACAGAAAAATGATACCGCAAGTTAATCCGGATATTATTTTCTCTTATACGATAAAGCCAAATATTTATGGCTGCCTAGTGACTAACCACACGAAATATAGGCAAATATGCAACATAACCGGAACAGGGGCTACATTCCTGGAGAATAATTTAATTAGCAAGATTTGTAAATGTTTATACAAAATGTTTGTAAAACACTGCTATAAGGTTTTCTTCCAAAACTCTGGGGATAGAGAGATGTTCATTAAGAATGGTCTGGTAGGGGATAACTGGGATATGCTTCCTGGTTCAGGTGTTAATCTGCAGCAGTTCACGGTGGCTCCATTGCCAGACAAAAATGAAGTCAACTTCATCTTTATAGGTCGTGTTATGAAAGTGAAAGGAATTGATGAATTCCTTGAGGCAGCGAAACGGACAAAAGAAAAATATCCGAATGCAAACTTCTATATTGCTGGTTTTATTGAGGAAGGAGAATACAAGGAAAAAGTCGCGAGTTATAGTAATGCAGTAGTTCCGTTGGGATTTGTCAAAGATATTAAAGAAGAAATCAAGAAGTGTCATTGCACCATCTTGCCTTCCCTTGGTGGTGAAGGTGTGCCAAACGTACTACTTGAATCAGCAGCAATGGGACGCATCTGTATTGGAAGCCGAATCCCGGGAACGAAAGATGTAATAGAAGACGGGAAGACTGGCTACCTGTTTGAAGCTGGAAATGTAGTGGGCCTAGTTAAAGCGATTGAAAAGGTCATGGAGTTGACAACTGAAGAAAGAATAGCAATGGGATTAGCAGGGAGGACGAAAGTTGAACATAATTTTAATCGAGAAATTGTAGTCCAGAAGTACATGGACGAAGTTGAAAAGTTATGAATAAATTAATTAGAGCAGTAGTATGTGTGCCATGTGGAATGATTAAAATGACTTGGACAAAAATATTTCATTTTGGTTCATTTTCAGGGCCGGTTATGAGTCTTGCTTCACCGTATACTGAAATCACAATGGATAGTGGTGCAAAGCTTAGAATTGGTCGAAATTTTAAAATGCGTGATGGAGCGAAAATTCGCGTTAGAAAAGGTGCAATATGTGTTATAGGGAACAATAGTTCCATTAATAGTAACAATATGATTGTATGCCACGAAAAAATTGAAATCGGTGATGATGTACAGCTCAGTCCAAATGTACAGATATATGACCATGACCATGATTTCCGAACAAAAGGTGGGGTTAAAGCAGGTAAGTTCAAGACAGCTCCGGTTGTGATAGGTAATAATGTATGGATTGGTGCAAATACTATTATTCTTAGAGGTACTGAAATAGGCGATAATTCAGTAATTGGTGCTGGATGTGTAGTTAAGGGAAAGTATGAAGCTGGCTCTGTAGTTATACAGAAGCGTAGTGAAGATGTAAGGAAGCTAATCTGATGCGTGGTAGAGAAAAATTTGCAAAGTTTAAACCGACTATTAATGCACTTACGAAGATATATTCTTTTTTTCCTCGTAGTATGCGAAGCAGAAAGATGGCAAGCCTTCGTAAAAGAACTGGGAAGATAGCACTGGTAAAGAGGTATTGTCTTTTAAGAACTCTTGCCAAGAGTGTTGGTGACAATGTATCAGTTTTTCCGGATGTGTATCTTCAGAATATTCAGGAAATGGAAATTGGAAGCAATGTCAGCTTTCAACCTATGGTTTATATAGAAGCATACGGTGGGGTGAAAATTGGTGATGATGTATCTCTAGCAGAAGGAGCTTCTCTGTTTTCGGTTAATCATGGGTTTAAGGATATAAAAACTCCAATCAAAGATCAGCCTTTGACTGCACTTCCTATTGTGATTGAAAATAATGTGTGGATTGGTGCAAAGGCAACAGTTCTAGGTGGCGTGAAGGTAGCAAGTGGAACAATAGTTGCAGCTGGAGCTGTTGTTTGCATTGAAACAGAGAAAAATTCCACAGTGGCTGGAGTCCCAGCAAAATTAATAAAGGTAAGAGGCTAAGTACAAGTTAATATACAAGTATAACTATTGATTGAGTTTATTCCTTGTTTATGATGCCCTGAAGGGTCTTCCTGTCAATACAATTGAAGCTAATAGTATAACTTATTGACTGACATTAGTACGTTTCACATTCGTTATAAAAAGAATACTTTACTATAAACAGAAAGCTTATCTATTTTAAATCGGATACGCTAGAAAGGTAATAATATGGATGCTAAAGCATTTGTCAAGAATGCTGCAAAGTTTTGTGTGACTCCAATTGTATCAACGGTTATAGCAATTACCATCATCCCATTCGTATCTAGGGTTTACCCAACAACAGAATATGGTTATATCAGTAATTTTTATTCATTGGGCAATTTGCTATTATATATGTTTTTGCTTGGACTAGATGGTGCCTATACTCGTTTTTATTATGAACCCATGGGCGGGGTAAGTAATGGCCGAAGGTGCACCTTTTCTATCATGATAGGTGTTGGCGTTACTATAATTGCGGGTGCAATTGCTTTTTTATTGTTCCCAGAAAAGTTATCAGTTCTCATTTTTGGCGATCAGAATACAATGGGACTTCTATTACTATTTATTTACGTCGCCGCATTGATTGTATTTACCTTACTTAATCTTAGTGTTCGATTTGATGAAGATGCTAAAGGGTACAATATACAACAGGCAATATTATTAATTTGCACCCGTTTAATATATGTAGTCGCTGCAATATATTCTACACGATATATATACTCAGTTGCAGTTATGACAGTAAGTACTGTATTAATGACTTTTCTAGTATCCTTTAAAAGAAAAGACAAGCTAATGCAATCTCCATTTATTCCGATGGATGTAGCAAAGAAGCTCCTGATATTTGCTCTGCCAGTAATGCCTACGACAGTATTTGTTCAGCTAAACAGTAGCATTGCAAATCTCATATTAGGTGCCTTTGGTTATCGAAATGAAGTAGGTATACTGGCGCTTGCGACAAGTGTTGCCAATGTATTTACCATCATTCCAAAGATATTCACTACATATTGGGGTCCGTTTATTTATAAATACTATAAAACAGAGCAGCAACTAATAAAGAATATTCATGACGCAATGATGATGATCAGTTTACTACTTACTGTAGGGATTTTGATGTTCCAAGATTTACTCTATTTGGTGGTTGGCGGCACATACCAGTCTTCACAGCCGTATTTTATGCTTGTTATGTTGGCTCCTGTAGCAGTTTTAATAGCCGAGACAACAAACTATGGTGTGACCATATCAAAAAAACCAGTCATAAACCTCGGAATTTCTATAATTGTATGCCTTATAAATGTCGCTGTCTGTTATCTATTGATACCAACATATGGAGAGATGGGTGCAGTTATGGGAATTGTTTTTGCGGCAATAATGAATGGAACGCTACGGACATTAGCAGGAAACCATTTCTATCAGGTGATTAGTAAACCCATTAAGACAATTACGACATCTCTTCTTATAATTGGATTATGTGCATCCAATCTGTTTATATGGAATTCACTACTATATCGATGCATAGTCGGCATCTTCTCTGTTTTGATGTGCATTTTAATATACAAAAAGGACTTATTGCGAATTATACATGCTCTTCCCAGAAGGAAAAAGACGTCACAGTAAGCACTATTTTAATGTGTTTAACTTTTGTTAAATTAAGGAGAAAGTGATATATGAATCAATTAGGAGATTGCACAACGGTCTTATTATGTACCGAACCAAGAACAAAAAAATTCTTTGTAAGTGCTTCATCATATGCGTTTGATATTCCGAATATTATGTGTATCAATGAGTACAAAAAAGATGCTGATATCTGGACAGGAACATATCTCTACGGAAAAAAATACGGTAGACCAAATTCCACATTTGAACAAGAGTGGCCGGATATTTATCCGAGAAGTCTGGCTTTACGAGTGAATGATGAAAAACTATCGCACGAATGGGCACTTAGAATATGGAATGGGATAGAGGAACTGTTTTACGATAATACTATCGATTATGTAATAATGCCTCAAATAGATAGGTATTTATACGATATTGTAGAGCGTATTGGACGCAAGAATCATACTACAGTAATTGGTGGCGGGAGTTCGATTTTCTCTGGCTTTTGTGGTGTAGCGGTGCGTGGTGAATATAAGGAAGTGAAAAGTGAAGTCTCGAATGAAGAAGTTGAGAGAAGAGTTCAACAGTTGACAAAGAATGATTTTCTCCCTGACTCGGAAACAGATAATGTGAAAAGACAGCACATTGATATTATCAAGCATTTTTACAAAAGAAAACTTACGGAAGATGTTTATTATCCTATTATGAAATTGATATCCCACGACCCATGGAATCATCATTATAATCTCACTGTACGAAAAGGGAAGCACTTATCAGATTATTATTGTAAGAATCTAGATGATTATTTTGTAAGAATAAAAGATATTAGTGTCGACCCTAAGCGTACTGTATATATGCCACTTCATGTGATGCCAGAGGCTACAGTTACATATCATTTGAGTGACACAAAGTTTTGCAACTATGAAAAATACATCTTATCTTTAATTGAACGGGCAGATTCTTCAATTACTATTATTATAAAAGAGCATCCTGGAATGTATGGGTTGCGTGAGCTTTCATTTTATCGCAGCCTAAAATCACATTCAAATGTAATATTGGTTCATCCGAAGGAAAGAAGCAACCTTTTATTGGGCAAGGTCGATACTATATTAACTGAAAATGGAACAGTAGGTGTTGAAGCGTTAGTTCGTGGAAAGAGGGTCTTAGTTCTGGATAAAAATTGCTATTATTTTTTTCATCCGAATGTCTTTTATGTGGACAATATTACTTTAGAATGTTTGAACTATAAACTGACTGAATATAGCAATACCGAATTTGTACGTAAACTCTCTTTGTGCGATTTTAAATCCGATTTTATCTGCGATACAACGCTGATGCCTGCTTGCTCACCGGAGCAATTTGGAAAAGGAATTCGCGAATACATAAACTGGCGCTCAACAGTTTCGAGTAATGAAGATTAATGAAAAACCAGTTTGAAAGGAAAAAAGTGAAGAGTCCTATAAAGAAAAAAAGAAAGTCGTTTAGCATTTTAAAAATTTACATTTTTTCCTGTATATTTTTTTGGGTCTTGTCGCTATTTAGTGTTTACCAATATAAAATTTATGATACGTGGTCACTCGTTTTATTTTATATTTATGAATTAATATTTTGGCTTGGTATTAAGGTCGGAAAAATTCGATTTAAAAATAGGCGAGATTTCCAGACTAAAACTATGGAAAGCGCAGATTGCTATTCTTTTATACTTAATAAGCAGGGTCAAATATTAATTCGAATTATTTTTGTTGGGGCCTTGCTTTCATTCGTATATTTTCTATTTCTATATAGGGGTAGCTTTAATATTACATCTTTCGGCTCCTCTTTAAAGGCAGAGTTTGATGAGGTGGCTCGAACTAAGCTTGAGGTCATAACACAATTTATTATGTTTGCTGGTTCCGCGGTTTATCTTATTGTAATTGGATCCAAGAGTGCGGTCTCACAGTCTACACTTAGAATGGCAAGAATATGTCTTTTTTTGCCAGGGTTACGCGGTGCTTTTCTTGGACGGCGTTTCACCCTTGCTATAGAGACACTGATCTTCTTCTTTGCGGAATATGAGAGCATAAATACAAGAATTCGTAGTTTGAATTCTAAGGACAAAAAGATAATAAAGCGAGTTATTATCGTGGTTGTTCTTGTTGTGATTGTTTTGTTGTATATTTTCTCCCAAAGAATCGTTTATTTACCAGAGACGATGTTAGTCGCACACTATGGCGACATGGAGCTAAAACCTTTTTGGAAATTGGTTTACAGTAAAATTGGTAATAGAATGAGTATATTTGCATATGTTTCTTTTTATGCGAGCCATGCACCATATGCTTTTTCGTATTCATATTCAAATGTTTTTGCGGATATCCCTCGTTTTTGGGGACTTTCTACATTCAGAGTGTTTATTCAGATCTTCACTTCTCTGTTTGGCCTGCATCCCAACTATGCCGAAATGGCTTACCAAGTTCCAGGAATCGCGCGATATACCGGATATGCAGGAACAGTAATTCAAGATTTTGGGAAATATATGGCCCCATTTATTTCTTTCTTTTTTGGATTTATATTTTCCAAAATTGAGCAAAGCAGAAATAATAGTTCAGTATGTCATAGTCTATATCCGGTTGTACAAGTCGCATGTCTCTTTGCGCCGGTTTATTTTTTTGCTGTCGGAAATATTGATCAAGTTGCAATATGGGTTATTATTCTATCTCCGTTTTGTCTTACACGATATCGTTCAGCGACATCTTATTAAATATTAAAGTATGCAAACAATTATTCCACTTTAATAACTTCTGGTATGATAAGCGACTGTGATTCTTTTCTATTGTACTAGATCGATGAGATAGACGAAAAGTCTAGATATGCGCAAAGACTGATATAGGACAAAGGTAAGTTGACAAAGTACTGGATAATCTGAATGGCTGAAATGATGGCTATTCTAAATTTAGATTCTATTGGAATGGAAATTCATTGACTGGTTAATCAATCATTATAAGGAGAAATTAACAATGCTTAACGGAAAAACGATTCTTGTGACTGGCGGTACTGGTTCTTTCGGACATCACTTTGTGGAGTATGTGCTGAAGCACTACGAGCCGAAGAAAATTATCATTTATAGTAGAGATGAATTTAAGCAGTTTAATATGGACAACAAGTATGCGGAGTATAGAGATGTGCTTCGCTATTTTATTGGTGATGTAAGAGACGGATATCGCCTTAATAGAGCAATGGAGGGCGTAGACTACGTTATTCATGCAGCTGCTCTTAAGCAGGTTCCAGCGTGTGAATACAATCCGAACGAAGCAATTAAGACCAACGTTGATGGGGCTGTAAATGTAATCAATGCTGCATTGGACTGCCACGTGAAGAAGGTTGTTGCCCTCAGCACAGATAAGGCTGTTAATCCAATCAATCTCTATGGTGGCACGAAGCTTGTATCGGATAAGTTATTTTGCGCTGCGAATGCTTATTCAGGTGGTCATGGCCCGATCTTCTCAGTCGTTAGATACGGAAACGTTGCAGGATCACGTGGTTCTGTTATCCCATTCTTTCAGAGCAAAATTGACGCGGGCGAAACAGAACTGCCAATTACAGATTTCCGTATGACTCGTTTCTGGATAAGTTTGGAACAGGGTGTTGAGCTTGTTATTAAAGCATTGGAAGACAGTCATGGTGGTGAAACTTTCATCAGCAAGATTCCTTCGTTCCGCATCACTGATCTTGCCGAAGCTATGCTTCCCGGTGGACATCCAAAGGAGATTGGAATCCGCGAAGGCGAAAAACTTCATGAGATCATGATTACAAGAGAAGACTCAATGCAAACATATGAGTATGATAAGAACTATATCATCCATCCTCATTATAATTGGTTTAAGGTAGAAAATATCATTCCTGGAGGAAAGCTTGTTGAACCCGAATTTGAATACAGTTCCGGTACGAATGAAGTGTTCTTAACCGTTGAAGAGCTTCGTGAAAAGCTGAAGACGGATTTGGATAATCATTAAGAAGAGCAGGCATGAGTTGGGAGCATTGGGCTTCTTTTTTTATGTCCTAAATTAAAGAAGGCGGAGATAACATGGAAAAGTTAGCAATCAATGGCGGATATCCTGTCCGCGTTAGTAAAATTTACTATGGTCATCAATGGATCAATGAAGATGATATTAAAGCTGTTGAGGAAGTTTTGAGGTCTGATTATCTTACGTCAGGACCTAAGAATGATGAGGCAGCTCAGGCACTTTGCGATTATCTTGAGTCAAAGTATGCAGTATTGTTAAACAGCGATACCTCTGCTCTTCATTGTGCATGCATGGCAGCAGGCGTAGGCCCAGGTGATGAAGTTATCACTACTCCTATTACATTTGCAGCAAGTGCAAACTGTGCGCTGTATTGTGGAGCGAAGCCGGTATTCGCAGATATTGATTTGGAAACTTATCAGATTGACCCAAGGAGTATAGAAGAGCATATTACTGAGCATACGAAGGCAGTCGTCGCAGTTGACTACACCGGCGCTGTGGTTAACGTGAAAGAGATCAGACGCATCTGCGATGAACACAATCTTGTATTTATTGAAGATGCCGCACATTCCATTGGGTCAAAGTATGATGGGAAGAAAGTAGGTACTCTGGCCGATATGACCTGTTTTAGCTTCCACCCGGTTAAAACAATTACAGCCGCTGAAGGCGGGGCTATTATTACAAATAATGAAGAGTATTTCAAGAAGGTAACACTTGCTCACGCCCATGGAATAACACATGGTGAGGTTGCATTTGAGGATGAACCTCATGAAGGACCTTGGTATTATGAGCAGATTGCGATGGGTTATAACTATCGTATGACGGATATCCAGGCAGGGTTGTTGCTCAGTCAGCTTAAGAAACTGGATATGTTTGGTACGAGAAGAAGAGAGATTGTAAAGGCTTATGATAATGCTTTTAAAGATATCCCGGAACTCATCATTCAGAAAGAGTATCCTGAATCCATTTCATATCGGCATCTCTATATTCTGCATCTGGATTTAGACAAGCTGAATTGCACACGACGACAGTTCTTTGATGCAATGAGCGCAGAGAATGTGCAATGCCAGATTCACTACATTCCAATATATTGGTTCCCGTATTATAAAAAGCTTGGATTTGAACGTGGTCTTTGTCCGAACGCTGAAGAACTGTACAAAGGTATCATGAGCCTTCCCCTTTATCCCAAGATGGATAATCAGGATGTCGAGGATGTAATATATGCGGTTAAGAAAGTACTAGATAACTACAGAAAATGATGGGGAGATAATATTTTGAATATTGAGGCGTTAACACCCAAAAATGAAGAAGAGTGGAATGATTTTTGCCTAAATTGTAGTGAGGCGTGGTTTCGCCATACAACATGGTGGCAAAAATATATTCTCTGTTGTCGTGAAGATTCTGATTCTGAAAATTTATCATTTATTATAAGGCAGGATGGGAAAATTATAGCAATTGTTCCGTTGATTTCACAATACATTTATACGGATCACGAAAATCATGAGTTTGCGAATTATGATACGCCTTGTCCTACAATAGCTATCAAGGACGGAATATCGTATAAACAAAGGTGCGAGGTTTTGGACTTTGCCTTTGAATATATCGAAGAACTTGCTGAGCAAACGAGTGTATCATTGGGGAAATTTTTTATAGATCCACTTATTGATGCGTCTCCTTATGAACATTTTGATGATTTTGATTTGCTTAAATATGAATATTATCCTTCAGTAAAAACAACATCTATAATTGATTTGACAGTAGGAAGCAAAAAAGTACTTCAACAAATGCGAAAAGGACACAAAGCCGCGGTCAAAGCTGCGTATCGGGATGGTGGATTTAGGGTTGATATTTTTGATAAAAGCAACTCTGCTGACTTCCAATCAAGTATGGGGATAATGCAAAACGTCCATTTTATTGATGCTGGAAGAAAAACCCGGTCAGATCAAAGCTGGCTAGTCACATATGAATGGATCAAAGCCGGCTATAGTTTTTTAGTTATGATATTTGATGAAAACCTTAATGAATATATAGCTGGGGCTTGGTTTATGACATACAAACAAAAAGCATATTATGGTTCTTATGCAACAATTGACACAAGCCTATTACAAGGTAGAGTAGGGTATGCCGTCCAATGGGCCGCAATCAAATATTTGATCGAACATGAGTATAGAAATTATGAAACCGGGTGGAATTTTTATTCATCATACAAGGGCGAAGTAGATGATAAGGTACTTATGATATCACGTTTTAAACATGGTTTTGGTGGTAAAAAGTATCCCCTTTTCAGTTTTGAAAAAAGATATTAGTATATCAGACAGAGAATAATTGATACTACTTAATAAGTTGAGGCTTATAAGAATAAGCTTTTGTTCTCATTGATGAAAATTAATATAGACCGAATTATTAATAACGTGAGATGCACCGAAAGAAAATCATCAATCTTATGAGTGGAAAAAATATTATCAGATTAATGTGGATTATTCAGAAATAACTTTCAGGAAGTGTAGTGGTTAGATGAAAAAAGAAACTGTAAAATTATGCTTTGGCACCGCACAATTTGGTATGAAGTATGGTGTCAACAACCAGATAGGCAGGCAGCCAACGTACGATGAAGTATTTGAGATGCTTGATCTTGCGATTGAGAATGGTATCCGTGCTCTTGATACTTCAAGTGCCTATGGCAATGCAGAAGAGATTCTGGGGATGTATTTTAGTTCTAAACCGGATCAGAGAAGGAAAGTAACGCTATTCTCAAAGCTTAGGTTTACAAATCAGCCGGGAGGGTTCGACAAGAACTGTGGTGACATCCTATCTAGAGTTAAAGCAGAGCTCGAAGGAAGCTTGAAACGGCTCAATACAGATCATTTAGAAGGATATCTGTTACACGTCCCTGATGATGTATACAACGCAAAAATTGTAGATGCATTGAGTAAGCTGAAAGAAGAAAGGCTGGTTGACCATATTGGTGTGTCCATTTATAATTTAAAAGAAGGACTTGTTGCGATAGACACAGGGGTGCTAGACGCCGTTCAGCTTCCGTATAGCATTATGGATCAGCGTGGTGCAGAGGATGGATTCTTCCACTCAGCAAAGAATCATGGGTTTGTTGTTGCTACACGTTCTGCTTTTCTACAGGGATTCTTTCAGATGAAAGGGTGTAACGTTCCAGAGCATCTCAGGCCAGCTCTTCCATACGTTCATATCATCGAGGAAGTGCTGGATAAGTACCATCTGGATCTCACGACTGCTGCTCTTGGATTCGTCAAGGCTGAAGCGGACATTGATTATCTGGTGTTTGGTGCAGAAAAGAAGGAAATTCTTCAGGAAGATATTCATAAGTTTAATGAAGCAGACTTGCCACTGGCTTGCATTGCTGAACTGAAGAGCCGAATTAATGATGTCCCTGAGTCAATAATCTTTCCCTCTAACTGGGGTGAAAAGAGTAGCAGCGTAGGCGGGAAGAAGGTGAGTTCATGAAGAATATGATAGCAATCATTACAGCGCGTGGTGGTTCCAAGAGAATTCCAAGGAAGAACATTAAAGAATTCATGGGAAAGCCGATGCTTGCGTATGCTATCGAGGCAGCACTAGACAGCCATTTGTTTGATACGGTTATGGTTTCAACTGATGATGAAGAAATAGCTGAAGTGGCTAGAGAGTCTGGCGCAGAAGTTCCTTTCATGAGAGGTGAAAAGACGAGCTCAGATTTCGCCAGTACAACAGATGTGCTGGAAGAAGTGATTCATGAATACAAAAAACTGGGATGCGAATTCGACAAGACGTGCTGTATTTATCCATGTGTTCCATTCCTCTCATCTAAATCACTTATTGGAGCATATGAAGGATTTACAGAGAATGCAGATGCACTTATGCCGGTGTGCAAATATCCTGTTCCAGTGGAATGGGCATTGTCGATTAAAGATGGGTTGGTTGACAACTTCGATCCAGATAGATGGAAAATAAGGTCTCAGGATTTGGAACCAAAGTACTATGATGTCGGAATGTTCTATTATGTAAAAACAGAAAAAATGCTACAATATCAATCTGTCAGACCGCCTAAAACTGCTGCTTTTATTATCGATGAATCCGAGTGTCAGGATATAGACACAATTGAAGATTGGAAGAGCGCTGAATTAAAATATAAGATTCTTCATGAGGAGGACAAGTAAAATGAAATTCACAAAAAGCAATGCACTTCTTGAAAGGGAATTGAAGGTTTCACCCTTGGCTGCACAGACTTTTTCTAAGTCTTACCGCTATTTCATCAAGAACCATGCGCCCGCATTCGTAGATTATGGTGAGGGCTGTTATTTGTATGATGTCGATGGTAATAAGTTCATCGACTTTATCTCTGCTCTTGGCCCGATCACTGTGGGTTACAATGAGCCTTCAGTTTCTGAAGCTGCAATTGAACAGCTTAAGAAAGGAAGCTCTTTCTCACTTCAGGCTCAGGTAGAGTGTGAGCTTGCTGAAAAGATTTGTCAGATTGTTCCCTGCGCTGAGATGGTGAGATTTGTTAAAAACGGCGGAGATGCAACCACTTCAGCAGTTCGTCTTGCAAGAGCATACACTGGCAGGGATATTATCCTTGTGACCAAGGGATGCTATCACGGCATGCATGATTGGTCGGTTGGAACCTCCGAGAATCATAAGGGTATCCCTGAGGCAGTAAGAAACCTGAGTAAGACTTTTATTTATAATGACTTGGACAGCCTTGAAGTTGCTCTTAAGGAATATGAAGGACAAGTTGCTGCAGTTGTTATGGAGCCAGTTGAGAGTAATGGTCCGATGGAAGGTTTCTTACAGGGAGCCAAGGAACTTGCTCACAAACATGGTGCGCTTCTGATTTTTGATGAGGTTGTTTCAGGATTCCGTTATGCTTTGGGCGGTGGTTCGGAATACTACCATTGTGTTCCTGATCTAGCCGCTTTTGGTAAAGGCATGGGCAACGGCTATGCCATTTCTGCTGTTGCAGGCAAGAAGGAAATCATGGAACAGATTGCTGACGGTGTGTTCATTTCCACCACTTTCGGCGGCGATGCCGTTCCTATGGCGGCGGCACTTGCAACAATTAAGATTCTTGAGCAGCCTGGTTATTACGACCATATTTGGAAGATTGGTGGCATGATGAAGGATGGTCTGGGCAAGCTCGTCGATAAGTATGACTTGCATGATGTGATCTCAGTAACCGGCGTTGCTCCTCACTGTGGTTTGAGCTTTGATGGCCATGGCAAGTTGAGCTACTTGGATATTCAATCTGTTTATTCCAATGTGATGATTTCTAATGGTATTCTGATCTTTGCTATCTGGAATCTTAATATGCATCATGGAGAGAAAGAAGCTCAAGCATATCTCAATGCTACTGACAAAGCATTTGCGGCACTAAAGAAGGCTATTGAAATCAACAGCATTGATGGGTTCGTTCCGGGTGGAAATGAGAACGGAGTTAATCCTGTTTTCAAGAGAAATATTAACTAATGCCTTTTCTTGCAGGATTCCTCTCATCTATTGAAGATAAACAAGCTGGAAGGAATCCTTGCAGTATAATAAGATGGAGTTTTCGATATGTCACATTTATTTCAAAAGATTAACTCAGGGCAGGTCTACACGATAGCTGAGATGAGCGCCAATCATGGTGGTAAGCTGGAAAACGCTCTTACTCTTGTGAGAAAAGCTAGGGAAATCGGAGCTGACTGTCTGAAGATTCAAACTTACACTGCTGATACCATTACAATCGATTGTGATAAAAAACCATTCCAGATACATGGAGGACTATGGGATGGGTATAAACTTCACGATCTCTATGTAGATGCATATACACCTTGGGATTGGCAACCGACAATCAAAGCAGAGTGTGATAAAGTTGGGATTGACTTCTTGTCTACACCGTTTGATTCGACAGCAGTCGATTTTCTGGATTCCATCGGCTCTGATATGTATAAGATTGCCAGCTTTGAGCTAGTTGATATTCCGTTGATTAAATATGCGGCTCGACTGGGTAAGCCAATGATTATCAGTTGCGGTATGGGATCTGAAGAAGAGATAGGTGATGCAGTAGAGGCTTGCAAGTCAGTAGGAAATGAGCAGATTGTTCTTCTCAAATGCTGCTCAGAATATCCTGCAAATTGGAAGGATATGCATCTAGCTAACATTCCGGACATGAAAGCAAAGTTTGGCGTTCCCATTGGTCTAAGCGACCATAGTTTTGGCGATCTTGCAGCGATTATGGCAGTCGGCCTTGGTGCACAGGTTGTTGAGAAACATATGAAGATGCCTGATATTGAAAGTGCAGACTCAGGCTTTAGCATGGATCCTGATGAGTTCGGAAATATGATCCGGGATATCAAAGACGCAACGGAGATTCGTGGGCAAGTATATTACGGACCTTCTGATAAAGAAAGTGGAAATTATACTCTGCGCAGAAGTCTGTTTGCTGTAAAAGATATCAAGGCGGGAGAAATATTTACTCTTGAAAATACACGTAGCATCAGGCCTTCACCTGAAGGAGCGTTAAAGCCTAAGTATTATAATAAGATAATAGGTACTGTGGCAAAGCGTGATATTCCTTTTGGCAATCCTCTTAAAATGGATGATTTGGATGAAAAATGATTATATAATAACAACTGAAAGAATGTTCTTGCGCGGCATAGAGGAACTTGATGCAGGCTGGATAATCGCATGGCGGACTGATCTAGATGTATATAAATACTTCAAGAGTCCTCATGCTGTAACTCTCGCTGAACATAGGAACTGGTTTAGGAATAACTATTTATTTAATGATAACCGAGTAGATTTTTTTGCGATTGGCAAGTCATCAGGAATTCCAGTTGGAGTATTTGGTATCAGTAGGAAAAACGATAAGTCTGATACTGTTGAAGTCAATTACCTTCTTGATCCAGAACAACAGGGCAAAGGACTGGCCTCTGAAGCAGTAGAAGCCCTAATTGCTTTTGCTCATCGGGAATGGGGATCAAAGTACGCAATAGCGGAGGTTCATAAAGAAAATGTTTCATCAATCAGACTTGCTGAGAAAATAGGAATGACACGGCTCAATGACTTTGGTAAGTATGAAATCTTTCGTAAGAGCATTAAAGAGTTATGATTCTATTTAGAGCAGATGCAAATTCAACATTGGGTTCCGGTCATGTGATGCGATGTTTAACCATTGCTTCCTCATTTCGCAAACGTGGATATGAATGCGGATTTATTACTGCGGACCATGATGCTGAGAGGTTGATAGTTTCCCACGGGTTTAATAATTATATTCTTGGTTCATCATGGATCAATTTAGAATACGAACTGCCAGAGTTTCAGAAGATAGTAAGTAAAATTAGTCCGGAGCTTCTTATAATAGACCACTATTATTCTACTGAAAACTATATTGAATCTCTAAAAAGATTCACAAAAATTATGTATATTGATGATTTGGATGCCTTCAATAATCCAGCTGACACGATAATAAATTATAACATTTATGCTGCATCAATGGATTACGGAAAAAGATATGCGGGGAAAAGGACAAGATTGCTGTTAGGTCCTACATATACACCATTAAGAGATGAATTCAAGAATGCTGGAGAAAAGCATGTGAAGGTTCATATTCATGACGTGTTGGTTTCCACTGGTGGATCAGATTCTGCGGGCATTGGAATTAAACTGTTGAAGGAATTGCAAGACACAAATAATTGGCAGGATACAATATTTCACTTTGTTGTTGGCGTTTTGAATCCAAACCGGAATGAGATCAAAGAATTAGAAGAGAATTTTCCAAATGTCGTTATACACGAGAACGTAACACGAATAGATGAATTGATGAAAATGTGTGATATAGCTATATCAGCAGCCGGGAGTACCCAGTACGAGTTATGCGCATGTGGAACGCCAACAATAAACTATGTGCTAGCTGATAATCAAATTCCCGGTGCTAAAGAATTTGAAAAAGCCGGATTGATGATTAATGCTGGAGATTATAGAGACCAGGAAAATTTTGCAGCACGGTTGTTGTCCCTCACAGGTGAACTTGCAGAGAATTATTACCGTAGGCTTGAAATGAGCCGTAGTATGCAAAAACTTGTGGACGGTAATGGCGCAGAACGAATTGTAAATGAATTGATACCAGTTGCGAAATAAGGGCGGAACAAGAAATACAAAGTCGTAGCTAAAGTAAATAATAAAGCAGTTGGATGTCATGATCCTCATTATTATCAGATTTTACACGGTACATTAGGGTTTACGAAAGAATTCTGCTTCATATCCTACTACCGCATGTCGGGATAGAAACAAAAGGATTTTTGGATGGATTAGACGTTAGAAAATATGAGTTAAATTATTGAAAGCTTTTTTGGAGGCTTTGGTCCTATGTCAAGAAAAAGTACAAATTAATTAAAATGAGGAATTCCAGTATTTTATCATCTGGCCAAAAGGATATTAGCATCCATGAATTTTTGGTAGTTATTTTCATAGTCATTTGGCGATTGATAATCACAATGTCCATGAATACGCGTCGTATTATAGAAAGCTTCTATGTAATCAAAGACCAGCTGATGGGCATGATTCATATCGCGGATTTTAAACCAATTGAGTCATTCACGCTTAATCAACGCATGGAATGATTCAATACAGGCGTTATCCCAGGGATAACCCTTTTGGGAATAACTAAGCTGCGTTTTGGAGGTGGCTTTTCGGTATTCGACCGACACGTATTGTGAACTTCTGTCACTGTGATGGATGAGTGGAGATTCCATATTCCGCCGCACCCAAGTCTTCTGAATGGTTTCAAGGACACAGGATACTTCCAGCGTGTTGGATAGGGTCCATACGATGATTTTACGGGAAAATAAATCCATGATGCTAGTCAAATAGACGAATTCGTCAATGGTCCAGATATAAGTGATATCGCTGCACCATACAGCATTTGGATGATTTGGATTGAATTGTCCATTCAGAATATTAACGAGTTGATGGCTGAAGTTAGAATCTTTTGTGGTCACTGTATATGGGCGAATTCAGCGGGCCTTGATTTCCATTTCCAACATATATTGTTAGGCGGTTCGTTCGGATATGGTTTCTCCATTCTTTTGAAGGATATGGTTATTTTAGGTGCACCATAATTCTGATGGGAATTATCATGAATAGTCCGTATTTGCCTTTTGATGGCGACCCTGCGTTTTTCAGTTTCCGATGGCGTACGTTTGAGCCATGATTGGAAACCGCTTCTGAATACCCCGAGTTTGCCCAGTACCCTGTTGACAGAAATCTGGCGTCTGCTGTGTTTCGCTTCGGTTGCCTTTTGAACAACTTCTGTGTAGATGGTGTTTGTCATTTCACCAGAATGCTGATGTTTTTTTTAGGACATCAAGTGTGTCCTGTGTATCACGGAGTACCCATTTTAAGTGGGCGATTTCCTTCTGTTCATCTGATGAATAGTTGCCGGAACCGTGGACTTCAAAATAACCGATTTCCCGGTAATCTTTCATCCACTTGCCGAGGGTGCTGTATCTGATTCCAAGATTTTCCGCGCAGCCACGCATACCTAATTCTTTATGATTAAGGTAATATTGGACGACGTCTATTTTGAGGGGTTCCTTTACGGAGCTGATCAAGACAGCCGCCTGCGGCCAGGTATCGGTCAATATCAGCAAGCCTGGCATCACCAAGGGCCAGCACTGGCACCACTCCAAATGGGAATTCTTCATCGTCGTGGCCGGTCATGCCCGTATCGAGGAAAGGCAGGTGGGAACGGACACGGACGGAAAGCCTTATCCCGTCCTTACTCATGATGTGAGCGGGGAGAAGATTGAGGCCGTCCATATGCTGCCAGGATACACCCACAACATCATCAACCTCAGCGACACCGAGGACCTGGTGACGGTGATGTGGGCCAACGAGGCCTTTGATCCCGGGCATCCTGATACCTACTACGAACCTGTAAAGAAAGAAGGGAAAGCTGAATGACCATACGATTGGATTATTCCAAAACGGCTTTTAAGAACGACGGCCGGCTGAAGCTGCTGATTATCGTGGGCACCCGGCCGGAGATCATCCGCCTGGCGGCCACCATCGACAAATGCCGGAAGTACTTTGACTGCCTGCTGGCCCATACCGGCCAGAATTACGATTATAACCTCAACGGCGTGTTTTTCCATGATTTGAAGCTGGAAGCTCCTGACGTGTACATGGACGCCGTAGGGGACGATCTGGGGGCAACCGTGGGCAACATCATCAATGCCAGCTACAAGCTCATGGTCCAGGTAAAGCCCGATGCCCTGCTGATCCTGGGGGACACCAATTCCTGTCTGTCGGCCATCGCCGCCAAGCGGCTGCACATCCCCATCTTCCACATGGAAGCGGGGAACCGGTGTAAGGACGAATGCCTGCCCGAAGAAACCAACCGGCGCATCGTGGACATCATTTCCGATGTGAATCTGGCCTATTCCGAACACGCCAGACGGTATCTTCATGAATGCGGCCTGCCCAAGGAGCGGACCTACGTGACGGGCAGCCCCATGGCGGAAGTGCTGGGGAACAACATCAAGGATATTGAAGCTTCGGATATCCTTAAACGGCTTGACTTGAAGCCCAGGGAATATTTGCTTCTTTCCGCCCACCGGGAAGAAAACATCGATACGGAAAAGAATTTCCTGTCTTTGTTTACGGCCATCAACGCGCTGGCTGAGCGCTACGACAAGCCCATCCTGTATTCCTGCCATCCCCGGAGTAAGAAGCGGCTGGAAGCGTCGGGCTTCAAGCTGGACCCCAGGGTCATCCAGCACGAACCATTGGGCTTCCACGACTACAACCACCTGCAGATGAACGCTTTCGCGGTAATTTCTGACTCCGGCACCCTGCCCGAGGAAAGCAGTTACTTTACGAGTATCGGCCATCCCTTCCCGGCGGTGTGTATTCGCACCAGTACCGAACGGCCAGAAGCCCTGGATAAAGGGGACTTCGTGCTGGCAGGCATTGACGGCACCCATCTGCTCCAGGCTGTGGCCACCGCTGTCGCCATGGTAGAGAACGGCGATATTGGCATCCCCGTACCGGATTACACTGATACCAATGTTTCAGCCAAGGTGGTGAAGATCATCCAGAGCTATACGGGAGTGGTGGATAAGATGGTTTGGCGGAAATATTAAAGGGTAATTACAAAGATATAATAACAAAAAGTATTATAGAATTCAGGAGAAACGGAATGAAAAATATCACTGTCGCTGGCACCGGTTACGTCGGGTTGGTTGCCGGCGTCTGCTTTGCAGAAACAGGCCACCACGTCACTTGTGTTGACGTGGATGAGGCCAAGGTCAAACAAATGAAAAAAGGCGTCAGTCCTATTTATGAGGCTGGCTTGAAAGAATTAATGGTCCGCAATTATGAGGCGGGCCGTCTGGATTACACCACAGATTATGCGTCAGCTTATAAAAAAGCTGACGCTATTTTTATTGGGGTAGGGACGCCTGAGCAGCCTGATGGCTCCGCCAACCTCAATTACATCGCAACAGTAAGCCGTCAGATTGCGGAGAACATCGAGAAGGACTGTCTGGTAGTGGTTAAGAGCACAGTGCCTGTGGGCACCAACGACAAGGTAGAGCAGTTCATCCACGATTTCTTAGAACACGATGTTCATGTGGAAGTCGCAAGCAATCCTGAGTTCCTGGCCCAGGGCTCGGCAGTCCACGACACCCTTCACGCGGCGCGGATCATCATCGGTACAGAAAGTGAGTGGGCGGAAAATATGCTTCGGGAGATTTATGAACCCTTCCACCTGCCCATTGTCTCGGTCAACCGCCGGTCGGCGGAGATGATCAAATACGCCAGCAATGATTTCCTTGCACTGAAGATTTCCTATATGAACGATATCGCCAACCTGTGTGAGCTGGTGGGGGCAGATATTGAAGATGTAGCCCAGGGCATGAGCTACGATTCCCGAATCGGCAGCAAGTTTCTCAATGCCGGCATCGGCTATGGCGGATCCTGTTTCCCTAAAGATACCAAGGCCCTCAAGTACCTGGCAGCCCAGAACGGCTACCGGCTTCGTACTGTGGAAGCGGCGGTGGATGTTAATGCTGCCCAGAAGACCCGGCTGTTCAAGAAAGCATCGGACCGGCTTATCGCGTTTGATGGATTAAAGGTTGCCGTCCTGGGGTTGACCTTCAAGCCTGGCACCGATGATCTGCGGGAAGCGCCTTCCCTGGATAACGTGCCCCTGTTATTGGAAAGGGGAGCGGACATCATCGCTTACGATCCGGTGGGGGAAGACAACTTTAAAAAACGCTATCCGGAAGAGGATGATCGTTTCAAAGGGAGCATCACCTACGTGGACGATCCAGCCAAAGCTTTGGAAGGGGCCCACCTGTGCTTCATTTATACCGAATGGTCCCAGGTGAAAGCTGTGGCTCCGGCAGATTACAAGCAACGGATGAAACGGCCCCTGGTGTACGATGGCCGCAACCTGTACAGTAAACAGGCCATGGTTGATGCCGGGGTGGAATATTACAGTATTGGGCGGTAAAGGAGGTTTATCATGAGTACAATCCTGGTGACCGGCGCAGCCGGCTTTATCGGGTACCACTTATCCCAAGCCCTGCTGGAAGGCGGGGAACAGGTGGTCGGTTACGACAACCTCAATGATTATTACGAAGTGAGCCTGAAGGAATCCCGGCTGGAACAGTTGAGGGATTGCGATGCGTTTACCTTTGTAAAAGGGGATCTGGCCGATAAGGAAGCCTTGATGACCTTGTTTGAGCGGTATCATTTTGATAAGGTGGTCAACCTGGCGGCCCAGGCGGGGGTGCGCTATTCCATTGAGAATCCCGATGCCTACATTAACAGCAACATCATCGGGTTTTACAACATCCTGGAATGCTGCCGCCATTATCCGGTGAAGCATTTGGTCTTTGCTTCATCCAGCTCCGTGTACGGGGCCAACAAGAAGATTCCCTTTTCCACTGAAGACAAGGTGGACCAGCCGGTGAGTTTGTATGCGGCCACTAAAAAGAGCAATGAATTATTGGCTTACAGCTATTGCAAGCTGTACGGCATCCCGGCGACGGGTCTGCGGTTCTTTACCGTTTATGGCCCCTACGGGCGGCCGGATATGGCTTACTTCAAGTTTACCCGGGCCATTGAAGCGGGGGAACCCATCAAGGTGTTCAACCATGGGGACATGTACCGGGATTTCACTTATATTGATGATATTGTGGAAGGCGTTGTACGCCTGTTGCCCCACATACCAAAACAGGATGAAAATGGGGCGGCCTACAAGATCTACAACATCGGCAACAACCAGCCGGAAAAGCTCATGGATTTTATAGAGATTCTGGAAGACGCCATCGGCAAAAAGGTGGAAAAGGAATTTCTGCCCATGCAGCCGGGAGATGTGTATCAGACCTATGCGGATGTCACGGATTTGATGGCGGATGTGGGATTCAAACCGGAAACCAGTCTTAGAGAGGGGATTGGGCGGTTTATGGATTGGTATAAGGAATATTATCGGAAGTAATGTAAAACACCCCGTAATCACGACGTTAGCGACGTAGTTGCGGGGTATTTTTTTAGGCTTTTGGCGTGGTGTCATGGGGTGGGGCCGCCATGAGTTCCTCGACCGTGATGTGGAATTTGGATGCGATGACTTCCGGAGTCAGGAGGCCTATTAAACTACGGGCGGTATCCAGGTTTTGTTTTTTGGCATGGTTTAGTTGTGTTTCCCAAGCTTTCCGTTCAGCTTGCAATTCTTGATTAGCCAGCGCACGTTCTGCCAAAACACCTTCTTGATATTTTTCTTTATCACGTAAGTAAAGATTCATGAACTCTACCTCCCATTCGTTATTTGATTTGATGCGCTTTAGTTCGGATGACATGGCTTCAATCAGCGGATTGTCATCATCCCCGGGTAAAGCCGTTTCCAAAAAAGTAAGGACTTGGTCCAGCTTTGGGTCGATGACATCCGTACCGCGGGTATTGAAGAAGCACTTGTGGGTTTCATCACCCAAGGCCATTTCTGGATCATCGATACAGCGGTTTTCAAAGTGATAGATATGCCGGCCCTTTCCAAAAGGATCGAAGGTACAGATAAAAATGACGTAGCTGGTGTTGAGTTTATCGTACAGCTCACCCTTCTCGATGAGGTTTAAATCAATCATTCCCTGATAGTAACGGCTTCTTTTCGGCAGATAACTTTGCTGGGATGTCTGCATCTCTATGTTGTACACCGTATTTTTTCCATCTTTCACATACACATCCAGCCGGACGCTTTTGGCATCCATGGCAATGTCGATGGATTTTTGTTCCTCGGGATATTCAATCCGGTCAATTTCGAAGCCAAGCAAGGTTTCAATCAGTCCTTTGCAGATGACTTTGTTGCGCATCATCTTGGAAAACACAAAGTCATCGCTGGGGGTCAGACTCTGCCAGCGTTCTTGTATGAATTGTGGTATTTTCGTAGCCATCGACATCCCTCCAATTGGTAAATCCTTTGATACCTTCATTATAGCAGGTTTCCAGTGAAATTTCCAGATACCAAAGCCATGGTTAAGCCACTGAATGTTCCGAAGCATCAGAGCTGCCTAATCTCATAATGTATATTTCGGCCCACCAGTTTACCGTGCAGATGGTCTTCTGCGACCGGATTAATATACAGCCTTTAGCTCGGATGATTTCAACCTGCTCAGAGCATGTTTTCGGTTGTTTAAGATGGATAGCAGTGCCTGAGTATTCCGCTGTTAGAGAGCCATCGTATAAAATCCTATACTGATTGAAGGTGGCTCCTATCATCGGAGTCCTGGGTCCAGATATCGGAAGGTCTGGCTCTATTATATAAGATTGGGTGGCTCTGATACTTCGGAATATTCAATCATGCCAAAATATAACGATATTATAACCTCCCCCAACTCTTGACCATCCCCCTCCCATATGTTAAACTACCTTTCCGGAACGCCGCCAACCCGACGTTCTGTTTTTTTCTGAAGAAATTTCTGCAGGAAAAGGGTGAGATACAGCCCGGGCAAAATAACAATCCCAACAAGGAAAGGTAATTTACTTTATGATGACATCAACTGACCTCCCGTTTTTTTGGACTGGCCCGGAGATGGCCTATCTGGCGATGCTGCAAAAAGTCTTCAGCGCCGAGTCGCTGGAGGGCTGCTTCAATCAGAAGATGGAGGAGGAAGTGACCAATGCCCTGGGGGCCGAAAAAGGCGAACGCACGGAGAACCGCAAGGGACACCGGGCGGGGTATCGGGTGCGGATTCTCTACACCCGCGTCGGTCCCATTGAGCTGAAGATCCCCAAGGTCAAGTTCAAGGATAAGGACGCCGAATGGTATCCTTCGTTCCTGGATCCCCGGCAGAAGATTTCCGCCGGTATGGCGGAGGAAATTGTGAGCATGTACATCAATGGGGTGCCTGTCAAGAAGATTGTGAAAATCATTGAGCGGCTTTACGGCATTACCCTTTCCCCAGGCACCATCAGCAATCTGAACAAGAAGTACTACAAGATCGTGGAGGCATGGCGCACCCGGGCCATCAACGGGGACAAGTGGACCTTCCTCCACGTGGACGCCATCTACATCTTCTGCCGGCGGAATGGAAAGGTGCAAAAAACACCTTATTTCATCGCCCAGGGACGGGATGAGCAGGGTAAATGGGATATCCTGGGTCTGAAGGAAGGGACGGCCGAGGACCGGGAAAACTGGGTGGATTTCCTGGAGCACCTCAGGGAGCGGGGACTTTCGGATGTGCACATGATCATCGGCGACGGAAAGACGGATCTGCGTCCGGCGGCGTGGCAGGTCTTTCCCAAGGCCAGGTTCCAGCATTGCATCGTCCATCACCACCGGAACGTGTATTTGTCTGTGGACGGCAAGAGACGGGCGGAGACGGCAGAGCTGGTCAAGACCATTTACGACTGCCAGAACTGGGAAGAGGCTATGGCGACGGCCCGCCAGGTGGTAAAAACCTTGCGGAGTGACGGCAGGGAAGCGGCGGCGAAAAAGGTGGAGGCTCATCTCCACGCCACCCTTTCTTACATGGCCTGGGAGGATCCGGAGCTGTGGCCCATGATCCGCAGCAACAACCTGCTGGAGCGCCTGAATCTGGAAGTCAAGCGCCGGACGGATGTGTCGGTGCTGTTTCCCAATGTGGTCAGCGCCCGGATGCTCATCGGGGCCCGCCTGTTTCAGATGGCCCGGAAGCCGGACCTGGTACCGGCGGAGGATGAGGTGGAAGTGGCATAGTCTGCGCCGGCGGAAATAACGTTGTGATTTGGCAGAAACCATTCATGCCAAATTTTTTTAATTTTTTGTGCGCCTTTCCCTTGACAGGACCACACCCTGGCCGGGGAAGGGGAGATCCGGATGACGGGGTGGGGAAAGTCTTTGTACGCTTGGCTGCAAACGTACTTCTTTATAATACGGAACGGCCGGCGGTCCCCTTGGGATGCTGTATAATAAACAGCGTAAAAGGGAATCCGATGGGCCGCGGGACGCGGCGCGGCGGGTTCTCCACCCAATATTTTATTCCAGGAGGACTGTATGGATACTGTAATGAAGACGAGGATGTCGGTTTGGAACGAGGATGTGGTGCCGGTGATGCAGGGGCCCAACGGAGATTATTATGTGTTCGCCCGCCAGATCTGGGCCAGCCTGGGGCTGAAGACCCGGTTCACGGACTGGTTCCGGCGCTACCGGGATTTCTGCATGCTGATCGAGGGGGAGGATTACTGCCCTGTCGCCGCCCCGGAGGAAGATTACTCAAAAATGAGTAATGAAGCGATTGAGATGAGTCATTCAGATAAGGAAGAACCGGCCCGGTCCTACCGGAAGGAATACCTGCTGACCCTGGAGGCGGCCAAGGAGATCGCCCTGGTGCAGCGGACGGAGAAGGCCCACGTCGTGCGGCGCAAGCTCCTCGAGCTGGAGCGCCAGGTCCGGGAGGAACGGGGGCTGACCCTGGGCGATGGTACGGGCTGGCTGTCCCGCAGCGGCGGTGGGGGAACCCCATCGGCCGGGGATGACGCTGCCGGAGGGCTTCCCGCCCTGCCCCTGGCCCCCGAGTCCTTTGCGAAAAAGGCCGGGGACCTCCTGGACGCCATGGACCGGATGGATGCCCGCATGGGAGCCATCGCCGGGGATGTGGCCTTTGGCCGGGCGGTGGCCGATGCCCCGGACCTGATTTCCGCCACCCAGATTGCCAAGGAGTACGGCCTGTCCGCCATAACCTTCAACGCTCTGCTGTCGGAGCTCAAGGTCCAGTACAAGAAGGGCGCCCAATGGCTGCTCTATGCCCGGTACGAGGGCAAGGGCTACACCCGGACGGTGTACACCACCATCGTCCACCGCACGGGGGAAAAATCCATCGCCCTCACCACCAAGTGGACGCCCAAGGGCCGGAAATTCCTGTACGACCTGCTGGCAAGCCGGGGCATCGTGCCCGGCGGGACTTTGACCGAGAAGCTCAAGTGGGCGGATCCATACCGGACGGAAGAGGCGGAATATGAGGATGCCTGAGATTGTGCTGAAATGCTGCTGGGATCTTCCGGACCCGCCGGACATCGCCCGGGTCCTGCGCACCGGGTACCCCGACAGGGTGCCGCCCCTGGAGCCTGCGGAGGATCCCCGCTGCCCGCTGTGCGGACTGCCTGCCGAGGTCATCGTCACCGACCTGGACGGCCAGGTGATGGGGTGTGACGAATGCCTGGCCTTCTGGGAGGCGGGGTGGTACGCGGTGGGGGAAAGGGAGCGCTTCCATGGCAGGATCTGACCCCAAGCCCCTGGGCTCCTTCATTGATGAGATGCGGGCCTTCCACACCTTTTACGAGAGCGTCGCCCTGGCTGCGGACACCCAGCTTTTATGGTTCTACCTGTTCCTGGACTGCAATGAGGCCCACTGGCCCGAGCGCCTGCCCTATCTGGCCCGGAATTACGCCTACGCCATGGACCGTCCGGTCCGCCAGGTCCGGCAGGGGATGAAGGACCTGGTGGAACTGGGCCTGGCCACCCACCACGGCCGGAATCAGGCCAGCCAAAGCGTCACCCTCCACAGCGTGGTCCCCATGGCCCGGATCATCAAGAACCGGCCGATCACCACACCGCTGTACCAGGCCCTGGATATTCCGCGTCATTACACCGCCTACGACCCCCATCGGGTGGCGCGGATGCTCAAGCGGTACTGAGGGAATGTCTGCCATTGGCGGACAAAACGGCTTTGGTGTGGATAACCCTGTGGATAACCCTTCCGATGGCGTCCATCCCATGGGGATGACGGGTGGGGTTCCGTCCGACAAATGGGCCGGTGCGTCCTGCACCAGCCGACTACGTACATTATAATAAGATATTAAGAAGACATACATATATATTATATTAGGTAATTGATAAATGAGAACTCAAAGCAAAACTGAGTTATCCACAGGTAAAAAGAAGAAATAAGATTAAAAAGGGCGAGCAAAACCAAGCTCGGAGGAATCAAGACCAAAAGGGGCACCAATCAG
>Ga0268357_100771_pt1 | contig 32729 bp, 34 predicted proteins | sample BioMet10_FD_192466 | JGI IMG/M metagenome (GOLD analysis project Ga0268357, IMG submission 192466) | Sewage microbial communities from Oakland, California, United States - Biofuel 10 (Illumina Assembly) | ecosystem: Engineered > Wastewater > Sewage > Unclassified | place: USA: California... | reverse complement strand
ATCCGGGCATCCTTGATAGAGAGCGAAAGACGGGACTCGAACCCGCGACCCTAACCTTGGCAAGGTTATGCTCTACCAACTGAGCTACTTTCGCGTTTTAACGGGTGCAAAGATAAGACAATTTAGTATACCTACCAAATAATTCCCAGCTTTTTTGCTCTATAATTTAATTACGGACGTAAAACTTATCTTCATTTACTACAGTAATAGAGTAATGCTTTAAGTATTCTGTACCTACTCCATTAGGGGCTCCATAGTTATTTAAATCATATACGGTCTTACATTTAGGACAAACAGCTTTCCCCAAGCCATCAGTTGTAAGTGCAACCACAACATCATTGCTAGCCTCAACCGGGCATGCGGCATCAAAGGCACAATAACCGTTATAATAAGAGTTACCTATTATAAGTCCGCCAAATCCAAGTTTCACATTGTGCTCATTTAGAGTAGCTGACACAAACTGACCTTGATTCCTTATGGACTGAAACTTAGCCTGTAATAAGTCAACTTGGTAAGTAAATTTAGTTACATCAGGAATACTTGAGCGGAAACTGTCTCCGCAGGAAGCAGACCCTAACAACAATACAAGAAAAAGGAGTGCCTTTCGCATGATATAAATTAATAAGTTTTTACCGGTTCAATAAGAGAACTAATCCTACTTATTTCATCATCAGTAAAACCAAGATTCTCTACCGTTTTAAGATTATCGGCTAATTGTTTTACAGAGCTTGCACCCACAATCACCGATGTTACTCGTTCATCTTTAAGTACCCAGGCTAACGCCATCTGAGCAAGAGTCTGGTTTCTTTCAGCTGCAATTTCATTTAACTTCCTTGCTATTTCAATTTTGTCATCTGTAACCTGATCCATTTTAAGGAAACCGGTAGACTTAGCTGCACGGGAATTTTCCGGTATACCATGCAGATATTTATTAGTCAGCAATCCTTGTGCCAATGGAGAGAATGCAATAAAGCCAACTCCAAATTCATCGGCAAGAGAGAGGGTGCCATTTTCCACTTCACGATCAAACATACTGTATCGTGACTGGTTTATTAAACAAGGAACTCCATTCTCTTTCAACATCTGATAAGCAATTCTTGCTTTCTCAGGAGGATATTTTGAGATTCCGGCATACAATGCCTTACCTTGTTTTACGATATCAATGAGAGCTTGAATAGTTTCTTCAACCGGAGTAATTCCATCATAGCGGTGAGAGTAGAAAATATCAAAGTAATCGAGCCCCGTCCGACGCAAACTTTGATCAATACTTGCCATTATATTTTTGCGGGAACTTCTATCTCCATAAGGACCTGCCCACATTTCGTGACCGGCTTTAGAGGAAATAATCATCTCATCACGATATCCCTGAAAGTTATTCTTTAATATTTTACCGAAATTGGTTTCGGCAGAGCCTGGGGTTGGACCATAGTTATTGGCCAGGTCGAAATGAGTAACGCCGCTATCAAAGGCATATTTCACCATATCGGTAGCAACGTCGAAATCGTCTACATCTCCAAAATTATGCCACAACCCCAAAGATATGCGGGGAAGTAACAAGCCGCTGTTTCCGCAATATTTATATTGCATCTTTCCGAAATAGCAATCCTCTGCAGGTTCGTATCCCATAATAATATGTATTTAAGATTAAATAATTATCTTCCCAGAAGCTCTTTTTCAGCTTGAGCCATTTTTCGGAAGTTAAAGCCATCAACGACATTCTGCATTAATAAAGAGATCTCTTCATTACAAAGATTGCCGATACTTCCTTCATGCGTATGATTTACTGTTTTCTCATGAGTAAATTTGCCAGCTTCGATATCGAGACCGACTTTTTTATAAGCGTCGCGGAAAGGCATTCCTTCTGCCGCAAGGCGGTTTACCTCTTCAACACTAAAGATAAGCAGATATTTATCGTCATCAAGTATATGCTCGTTGACCTTTATTTCGTTCATGATGTAAGTTGTCATCTGCAGACAATCTTTGAGTTCCTGGAAAGCAGGAATAAAGATCTCTTTAATAATCTGCAGATCTCTGAAATAACCAGAAGGCAGATTATTGGCAATCATCATTATTTGTTGAGGTAATGATTGAATCTTATTACATTTTGCACGAGTCAGCTCAAATACATCCGGATTCTTTTTGTGTGGCATAATACTTGAACCGGTAGTACAATCATCAGGAAGCTTCACAAAATTGAAGTTCTGACTATTGAACATGCAAGCATCAAAAGCCAGTTTTGAAATTGTTCCGGCAATGCTGGCCAAAGCAAAAGCAACATTACGTTCCATTTTGCCACGCCCCATCTGAGCATAGACAACATTATAGTTCATTGAATCGAAACCCAAAAGATTAGTTGTCATGGTACGATTTAAAGGAAATGAAGAACCATAACCGGCTGCAGAACCTAACGGATTGCGATTGCACATTTTAAAAGCTGCCTGCAAAAACATCATATCATCGATCAGACTCTCGGCATAGGCGCCAAACCATAGCCCAAAAGAGGAAGGCATGGCAATCTGAAGATGTGTATAACCAGGCATTAAGACCTTTTTATACTTTTCACTCTGAGCAATTAAAACATGAAACAGCTGTTCTACCATTTCTGCAATTTCCTGTAGTTGCGTACGGGTAAAAAGTTTCAAATCCAAAAGTACCTGATCATTTCTTGACCGGCCACTATGAATTTTCTTTCCTACATCTCCCAACTTACGAGTCAGCATCAACTCCACTTGAGAATGAACATCCTCTACGCCTTCTTCGATAACAAATGTACCGTTTTCAGCCGTAGAATAGATGTTTTTCAGTTCCTCAAGAAGAAGATGAAGTTCATCTGAAGTGAGCAGACCAATGGTTTCGAGCATGGTGATATGAGCCATAGAGCCAATAACATCATGTTTTGCCAAATAAATATCCATCTCGCGATCACGACCTACCGTAAATTTTTCAATGTCTTTATTTACCTGTACACTCTTTTCCCAAAGTTTCTGCGCCATAATTTTTAGTTTTTCTTTAATAAGGGATTTTAGAGAGCATTTCTGCCATTCTCTCTAATCCATCTTTTAGTGGCTTTTGAATCATCCCTTTAATAAAAGGATTGATGTCGGCCTTAATAGTAAGTCTTATCTTGCACTCCTCCTCAGCAGAAGATACAATCTGTATCCAAAGATTAAAAGGAAGAGGAGAGTTTGTTGTTTCGAACTTAATGCATTTCTCGGGCTCACGTTCACAGATACGAAGAGTTACCTGCCCTACGGGTGATACACTAAAACTTAAAGTGTCGGAATCAAAACTGATGTCTTGAATCTTGTCGGACGGCAGTTTGTCCTTAATTCCTTCCAGATTACTTAAATCAGAAAGTTTATTGTATACACGTCCCTGAGCATAAGGAATAACCTTTATACTGCTTTCAAATTGAGTCATACTATTTAAATTCGTTATTTACCTGCTTCCCAGTGAGCCGGATCTTTTCTCCAGGCTTGTAATGTAGGAATATCTTCTTCATCAATATATTCTGTGCGAAGAGCTACATCAAGCACTGCATCATAATTAGTCAAAGTAACCAACTCCACTTTTGCTTCCCTGAATGAGTTTACAGCAACATCGAATCCGTAAGTAAATGCAGCAATCATTCCGATTACCTGACATCCGTCACGACGAATAGCTTCTACTGCTTTCAGACTGCTTCCGCCTGTTGAAATCAAATCTTCTATTACAACAACTTTCATTCCCGGGCGAAGTTCTCCTTCAATAAGGTTCTCCAAACCATGGTCTTTTGGTGTTGAACGTACATAAACAAACGGGAGGTTTAATTCTTCCGCTACCAAAGCTCCTTGGGGGATGGCACCTGTTGCCACACCTGCAATTGCATCTACCTGGCCAAATCTTTCTAATATCAAACGACAGATCTCAATCTTCACAAAATTACGTAATGAAGGGTAAGATAGAGTCTTACGGTTATCGCAATAGAAAGGAGATTTCCAACCGGAAGCCCAGGTAAATGGATTTGCCGGCTGAAGCTTGATGGCCTTAATCTTTAATAATTTCTCTGCAAATAATCTCTCTAAAGTTTTCATAAAATTAATTAACTATATAAATTGAGACAAAGGTACTTAAACTCCTTGAATATAAAATAAGCTAAACTGATATTTTTTCATTTATTAATGTTCTAGTTTCAATTTATTCAGGGGAAAACAAAAAAGCTATTCCTATACTTATTTAACCCTTGTACAAAAGATTGTTTTCTTTTGTACAAAACAATTAATTCTTCTGTACAAAAGATTACATTGTTTTGTACAAGAATGCAAGAAAGTTATTAGAATAAATAAAATCAGGCAACGGCGAGTGTGATAATGCTTACCTTTACGTTAGAAGTTTCTACGAGCACAGTGGCACAGGAAATAAGGGTTGCTCCTGTGGTAAGAACATCATCTACCAGCAGAATATGCTTTCCTTGCAGACTTTCCGGGCGAGCAACCTGAAAAACATCCTTCACATTTTCCCACCGTTCAAACACACTTTTACGGGTTTGGGTACTATTGGGCACCACTCTTTTCAATACATTCAGGTCCATTGGGATACCTGTGCCGTGAGAAAGTCCCAATGCAATCCATTCACTTTGGTTATACCCGCGGGCTTTCTTTTTCTTTGAGTGAAGAGGAACGGGTATGATAAGATCAATATTTTGAAAAAAATCTGAAGTGAGAAGCTCTTTAGCCATATATCGGCCCATTACTTCGCCAGTTTCTTTACAACCATTATATTTCAGTTGATGCAAAATACGGCTGTAATCACTTCCTTTTGTATAAAAGAAGTATGAGGTAGCTCTTTCTATTTCCACTTTCCCCCAGAAGCGTTGCTCCACTTCGTTATGAGGATGAAGATGATAGTTAGTTCTCGGCATTCGGGAGTTACACATGGTGCAGATTGTTTCCTCTCCTCTTACCAAGCCGCCATTACAGACAGCACAGGATCTGGGAAACAACAAATTCAGGAATGCATCAGTCCAGCGAATCATACTCATCAGACAGTTGCATGCATTTACGGATTATTCCCATCTCAAAGCCACGACTTACAGCAAACCTTATAAGTTTCATTGTCGACTGATAATCATCCGAAGCATGAATAGATTTCTTTTTGGAAGCCAGCAAGGAGCGAAGCGTGTTCATATATTCCCTTTCGTCAATATCATTCAAATATTTTCTGGAAATATCCGGAGATATCTTTTTCATATAAAGCGCCTGGCCAATCTTTATTCTTCCCCACTTATTAAATTTAAACTTATCGTTAACAAAGAAACGGCAGAAGCGTTCTTCGTCAATAAACCTCTCATCAACAAGCCGTTTAATAATCTTTTCCTGAACATCTGCAGCCACCCCCCATTGAGACAATTTTGCAATTATCTCGGAAAAGCAATGCTCGGATGCAGAACAATACGCTGCCGCTTTACTCAAAGCTTCCTTTTCTGTTAATTCACTCATCTTATTGCTTTTACAATTCTATCCCGTCCAGACAGATCTTTTATAATTTCTACATCACGATATCCAAGAATTACTAGCATACCGGCCGTTTCTTTCCCAAAAGCCTGATTGATCTCAAAATAGATTTTTCCGTCAGGAGTAAGCAACTCAAGACCAAGTTCTGCTATTTTCCGATAGAAAAGCAAAGGATTTTCATCAGGAACAAACAATGCCAAAGAGGGTTCCCAGCTAAGTACATTCTGCTCCATCTCCCCTTTCTCTGAGTCTGTTACATAAGGAGGATTGCTGACAATAACATCAAAGGTCTCACCATCTGGCAGATACTCAAGAACATTTACTTGTTTAAAAGAGACTGATGTACCCAGAATCCGGTTATTTTCCCGGGCAACCAGCAATGCTTCTTCTGAAATATCCCACGAGAATATCTGTGATTTAGGTAGATTTTTTGAGAGAGAAATAGCAATGCAGCCACTCCCGGTTCCTATATCCAAAATCCTTCCAGAATCGGGATTCTCTTTAATAATTAAAGCTACAAGTTCTTCGGTCTCAGGCCGGGGAATAAGTACGGCAGGAGTTAGCTGAAAGTTTATCCCGTAAAAATCCGTATGCCCTAAAATATACTGTATCGGTTCATATTTTTGAAGTCTGGTAAGAATCTCATCCAGTTCTGCCATCTGATTTACAGATAAATTAATATCTTTGCCCATATAAATATCAAGCATCTTAAAATGAAACACTTCAGTAAAAATAATTTTCGTGAAGCTTCTGATCTCTGAATCGGAATACATCCCGACCAATGACTGCTTTATATGTAATTCAGCTGCATGCATAAAAAAGGATTTGCCTGCAAAAATAGGAAAATAAATGAGAAATAACCGAAAATGACGCAAGAAGAAATATATATGGCCCGCTGCATCAAGTTAGCAAGGCAAGGAAAATGTGGCGCTACTCCCAATCCCATGGTTGGAGCGGTGATTGTGTGCAATGGTAAAATAATTGGTGAGGGTTACCATTGCAAATGCGGTGAAGCACATGCCGAAGTAAATGCCATAAATTCAGTTAAAGACAAATCCAGATTAAAACAATCAACCATCTATGTGAGCCTGGAACCTTGCTCCCATTACGGGAAAACTCCTCCATGCGCTGATCTGATTATCAAAAAAGGAATTCCCAAAGTGGTTATTGGTTGCATAGATCCTTTCGCTCAAGTCTCCGGACGTGGAATAAAGAAGTTGCAGGATGCCGGAATTGAAGTGGTAGTAGGAGTTCTGGAGCAGGAATGCAAGGAACTTAACAAACGATTTGTTACATTTCATTCAAGGAAACGTCCGTATATCATTTTAAAATGGGCTGAATCTGCGGATGGATTCATCGATTTAACACGAACCAGCGGGAATCCGGTTGTACTTTCAAGCACACTGACCAGCATGCTTGTACATAAAAGACGTGCAGAAGTAGATGCCGTTATTGTTGGTACCCGAACAGCCCTTTTAGATAACCCCAGGCTTAACGTAAGAAACTGGTACGGAAAAGATCCTTTACGTGTTGTAATAGATAGAACCTTGAAAATTCCGGAAAGCTATCATCTACTTGACAACAATATATGTACATGGGTAATCACCGAGAAAGATCATGCCAATTATACCCAAACACATTATAAAAAGCTGCCATTCACAGATGATTTGCTTCCTCAATTACTGACTGAACTTCACAGGAACAATATCCAGTCCATATTAGTTGAAGGAGGGAGTAAATTGTTGCAATCATTTATCAACAAGGGGCTATGGGACGAGGCTTTTACAGAAAAGGCTCAAATTCTTCTAGCTAAAGGAGTAAAGGCTCCGATTATCAGTGGGAAAGAATATTTTATTGAGACCCATTTCAACACTCCTATCTGGCATTATTTTAATGAGAATAAATCTTCAGATAAGGAATGATACATTATTAATCGAGAAAATAGCACTTTTTATCTATAATTATTTATAAAACTTATCCATAATGTTCTATAGAGAGAAAAATCTTTCTATTTTTGCAACTTGTAATTAACAAAATTATTCCAAATGAAAATACATTTCTTATCAATCATAGTTAGTTTCTTCATTATATCACTTGCTTTCACCTCTTGTTTGAACTCTGATAACGCAATTGATACTGTGACTGACCCTACGATTAAGGGCTTTTCTTTTGATTCGATTCAGATTGATTCCACTCATACAGCCCTTGGAAAAGATTATCTATTCTCTATTGATCAGATTGGGCAAGGTGATACAGCCTTTATATTTAATAAAGATTCTCTACCGGTTAACACAAAGTTATCGAAAGTAAAGATCAACATTACAACATCCGGACAAGTTACTTACGTAAAGAACGGGAAAGACACTCTTTTATATACAAAAGACACTTTAGATTTCACCCGGCCAATATGTTTCAAAGTTTATGCATCTAATTCAGATGGAACAGCAATAACAAAGATTTATAAAATCTCCATCAACGTACATAAAATGGATCCGGATTCTCTTAACTGGGGAACGAATCCTTTCTATACTGGAACCGGAATTACCGGAAAACAAAAGAGCCTGATATTTAACAATAAAGTATTTGTCTTTACTGATGATGGCAGTACTCAGGTAAAAGTAACCTCTTCTGACTTAAACGATGGCAAAAGCTGGACTCCTTTACAAGCCATCAATGGCATTAGCGGGAAAGCCGATTATTCATCCGTTGCATCGTTCAACAACAAACTCTATATCGTAGCTGAAGGAAATGTTTATGAATCAGCCAATGGAACCGACTGGAAAATCAATAATGGATTAAGTGACCATGTAAAAACATTGCTTACTTCTTTCGACGGACGCTTAGCTGGAATCAAGACAGCTGGTTCAGATACAAAATTCTGCGTAACCACCGATGGACAAACCTGGGAAACCGGGGAAACTGTTCCGGTTGGCTTTCCTTCCACAAATATTTCGGCCACATCATACTCATTAAGAACAAACGCAAACATTCATAGGGCAATTCTAATGGGCGATAATCCTTCATTAGGTATTAACGACACAATCGCTGTTCCTTGGTCTACGTTTGATGGGAAAGAATGGGTTGATCTAAGCACTAGTACAGATTATTGTCCTAAGACAAGCAATATCTCTATAATACATTATAACAATAAATTCTATGCTTTTGGAGGTTCAGAGAACACTGGTTTTAATACATTTTATGTATCAGAAGAAGGACGAATCTGGAAAAAAGTAGAAGAGAAAGTTTGTTTCCCTGCTTCCTTTACTGGAAGGGCAGAATACTCGTATGTTATAGATAGCAGCAATTATATATGGATAATCTGGAGTAAGACCAATCAAAAGAATGATGAAATCTGGAAAGGAAGAATCAATTCTTTGGGTTTTATTACTCAATAATCTTGCTTTAAAATGTAATTTAAAAAAGGAATCTGCGTTTTGTTAATAGAATATACAAACTTATAAAATATGTAGGGATGGCATTTATTAATAAAACGCTCATTATATTTGCATTGTTAACTTTCTCATCGTCCTTACTTGTTCAGGCACAAGAGGATGAATATAGAATGGAAGCAGGAGGCATGCTCGGAGGTAGTTTTTATATGGGAGATGCAAATACATCTGTCCCTTTTAAGAACTTACAATTTGCCGGGGGAGCTATGGCGAGATATATACTAAATCCGCACATGGCATTAAAGGCAAACTTAACAATGGCAAGGATATCCGGTAATACGGAAGACTTTGATAATAAATATCCCGGAGGCCAGCAAGTGAGTTTTAAACGAAACCTTTTTGATCTGGGTGCTCAGTTTGAGTATAATTTCTGGGGATACGGAATCAGTCCGGAGTATAAAGGCAACAGAAAATTTACTCCTTATATATTGGGAGGAATGGGATTTACCTTTGCACCGGCACCAGCCAAGGGAATTTTTACAGTAAATTATCCGATTGGGATTGGTGTTAAATATAAAATAACTCAGAGGTTGAATATTGGTTGTGAAATGACCATGAGATTTAGCTTATCTGACAATCTGGACGTAACCAGTAAAAATGGATTGATATTAAGCGATCCATACAATATAAAAGGAATGGGGATTAAGAACAAGGACAGTTACTCTTTTACAACGATATTCGTGACCTATGATCTTTTCCCGAAATGCAAGACATGTAATAATTTATAAGAGATTATGACATATAATGAAGAAATAGATATTAACCGGATACCTAAGCATATTGCAATAATAATGGACGGCAATGGAAGATGGGCGAAGCAACTTGGAAAAGAGCGTAGTTTCGGACATCAGGCTGGCGCCGAAACAGTACACATTATTGCTGAAGAGGCAGCAAGGTTAGGGGTTAAATATCTTACTTTATATACTTTCTCAACAGAGAACTGGAGCAGACCAGCCAATGAAGTAGCCGCAATCATGGCACTTTTATTTGATTCTATTGAAGAAGAGATTTTCATGAAAAACAATATAAGCTTCCGCATTATTGGCAACGCTGATATGTTGCCTGAAGATGTGAGAAACAGCTTAAACCATTGCATCGAGAGAACATCTTCCAATACCGGCATGTGTCTTGTATTAGCGCTAAGTTACTCATCCCGATGGGAATTAACAGAAACAACTAAACAGATAGCAAAAGAGGTTCAGCAAGGGAAACTTTCTATTGAACAGATTACTGATGAATGTATTTCTTCCCATCTGACTACAGACTTTATGCCTGATCCGGACCTTTTAATCCGGACTGGAGGAGAACTACGTCTAAGTAACTATCTGCTGTGGCAATGTGCTTACTCAGAACTTTACTTTTGTGAAACATTCTGGCCTGATTTCAAAGAAAAGGAATTTAGGAAAGCAATCTGTGAGTTTCAGAAGAGAGAACGCCGTTTTGGAAAAACAAGTGAACAAATATAAAATAAATAAAATGCATTATCGTATTTCCCGAATACTACTATTAACGAGCCTGTCCTTTTTTACATTTTCAGGCTATGCGCAAGAAAAAAGCGATTTAGTAAAGTCTGAGAAGCCAGTAATCCTGTATTCCGCTACGCCAAAGAAATATGAAATTGGTGGAATAACCGTTTCAGGGATTAAAGATCAAGAGGATTACTTACTCGTAGGTTTATCTGGTCTGTCAGTGGGACAAGTTATACCTGTTCCAGGCGATGAAATAACACAAGCCGTTAAGCGATACATGAAACATGGACTCTTTTCGGATGTTCATATCTATGCAACAAAGATAGAAGGGGATAAAGTATTTCTTGATATAGCATTAAAGCAACGCCCGCGTATCTCTGAAATTCACTATAATGGAATAAAAAAGTCGGATAGAGAAGATCTAGAGGCCAAACTGGGATTGGTAAAAGGAAGCCAGATTACTCCAAATCTGGTTGACCGGGCAAAGACTTTGATTAAAAAACACTTTGATGAAAAGGGTTTCAAGAATGCAGATGTTGTAATTGTTCAACGAGATGATGTATCAGATGAAAACAAAGTTATCGTCGATGTCAATATTGATAAAAAAGCAAAGGTAAAAGTTAATAAAATCACGATTGAAGGAAACAAAGCAATCACCGAAAAGAAACTAAAACGAGTGATGAAGAAGACTAACGAGAAAGGGAAACTTGTTAATCTTTTCCGCACGAAGAAATTCGTAAATGAAAAGTTCCAGGAAGATAAGCAACTTATTATAGATAAATACAATGAATTGGGATATCGTGACGCACGAATCGTTAAAGACAGTGTAGCTTCCCACGACGATAAAACGGTTGACGTTTATCTTAAAATAGAAGAAGGAGACAAATATTATCTGAGAAATATTAACTGGGTTGGTAACACACTTTATACTACCGAATACCTGAATTTCTTACTCCGTATGAAAAAAGGGGATGTTTATAACCAAAAATTATTAGAACAACGTACTTCTTCTGATGATGATGCTATTGGGAACCTGTACTATAACAATGGATATTTGTTCTATACACTGGATCCAGTGGAAATAAACGTAGACAATGACTCTATTGACCTTGAGATGAGAATATATGAGGGTCGTCAGGCTACAATCAATAAGATAAAAATAAATGGTAACGACCGTTTGTATGAAAACGTAGTTCGTCGTGAACTCCGCACTAAGCCCGGACAGCTTTTCAGCAAAGAGGATCTGCAAAGATCTATGCGTGAAATCTCTCAGATGGGACACTTCAACCCTGAAACTATTAAACCAGATATCCAGCCGGATCAAACAAACGGAACTGTAGATATCGCATATAATCTGGAATCTAAAGCGAATGACCAGGTTGAATTCTCGGCAGGTTGGGGACAAACAGGTGTAATCGGTAAATTAAGCCTAAAATTCACCAATTTCTCTTTTGCAAATCTCTTCCATCCAGGAGATAACTACAGAGGTATCCTGCCACAAGGAGACGGTCAGACCTTAACTGTTAGTGGTCAGACAAATGGTACTTACTATCAATCATACAGTGTCTCTTTCTTTGATCCCTGGTTTGGAGGAAAACGTCCAAACTCGTTCTCTGTATCAGCATTCTATTCAAAGCAAACAGATCTTAACAGCAGCTATTATAATTCATCTTATGCAAATAGTTATTACAATAGCCTTTATAGTGGATATGGAGGATATGGAAGCTACGGAAACTATGGAAATGTTTCAAGTGCATATGACCCAAGCAAATCAATTCAAATGTTTGGACTCTCTGTTGGTTGGGGAAAGCGTTTAAAATGGCCGGATGACTATTTCACACTCTCTTCAGAATTATCTTACCAGAAATATATTCTTAAAGACTGGCAGTATTTTCCTGTAACAAACGGAAACTGTAACAACATCAGCTTAAATCTGACACTTGCCAGAAGCTCTTCAGATAATCCAATTTATCCTCGTCGTGGCTCTGAATTTTCTTTGTCAGTACAGGCAACCCCTCCTTACTCTTTGGTTGATGGGGTAGATTATAGCTCTTATAACCAAAACAATGTAAACGACAGAAACAAGATGTTCAAGTGGATTGAATATCACAAATGGAAGTTTAAATCAAAAACATTTACCGCACTTACTGGCGGAGCAAAATGTCCGGTATTAATGACCAGAGCTGATTTTGGTTTCTTAGGACATTATAATGTTAACAAGAAATCGCCTTTTGAAACATTTGATGTAGGTGGCGACGGTATGACCGGTTATTCAACTTATGCAACTGAAAGTGTGGCATTACGTGGTTATGAGAACAACTCATTAACACCTTCTGGTTTGGCCGGTTATGCTTATACTCGCCTGGGGCTTGAGCTAAGATACCCGCTTATGCTGGAATCTTCTACAAGTATCTACGCATTAAGTTTTGTTGAAGCTGGTAATGCATGGCACGATATTAAGAATTTCAATCCATTTGATCTGAAACGTTCAGCAGGTGTCGGTGTTCGTATCTTCTTACCAATGATTGGTATGATGGGTATTGACTGGGCATATGGATTCGATAAGGTATTTGGTTCAAAACAATACGGAGGAAGCCAGTTCCACTTTATATTAGGACAAGAATTCTAAACGTTAATATTTAAAAGGAGAAATTATGAAAAAGTCTATTCTTTTATCAATGCTGCTATTCGTATTATCAATAGCTGCTAATGCGCAAAAGTTCGCTTTAATTGACATGGAATATATTTTAAAGAATATTCCTGCATATGAAAGAGCAAACGAGCAATTGAATCAGATCTCTAAAAGATGGCAAAGCGAAGTAGAGACTTTATCTAAAGAGGCCGAAACGTCATATAAGAATTACCAATCTGAAGCTGTTTTTCTTTCTGAAGAGCAAAAAACAAAAAAAGAGAATGAAATCGTAGAAAAAGAAAAAGCAGCCGGAGAGTTGAAACGTAAATATTTTGGTCCGGAAGGTGAACTCTACAAGAAGCGCGAAAGCTTGATTAAGCCTATTCAGGATGAAATCTATAATGCAGTGAAAGGAATTGCGGAAACAAAAGGTTACTCCGCTATTATAGACAGAGCATCAGCTACAAGCATTATTTTTGCTTCACCGCAGATTGACATAAGTAATGATGTTCTTTCAAAATTAGGATATTCAAATTAATTTCATACATTTGCACCCTGTATTTAAACCGTAATCATTAATAAAAAATAGAATTATGCTTAAAAAAATTGCTTTAGTATTATTATTTGCTCTCCCTGTGGGAGCATTTGCTCAAACATTTAAGTTTGGCCACATGAAATTTTCTGATATTATTACTGTTATGCCTGAATATATCAAGGCACAGAGTGAATTGCAGGCATTGCAAAAACAATATACCAGCGAAATTAAAAGAACATCAGATGAGTTTAACAAGAAATATGCTGAGTTTGTAGCTGCAAAAGACACTCTTCCACAAAACATCTCAGAGAGAAGACAAAAAGAGTTGCAAGATATGTCACAGAGAGGTCAGGAATACGAGCAGGAAGCACAACAACAATTGCAAAAAGCTCAGGAAGAAAAGACTGCTCCAATATTTAAGAAATTAGAAGATGCAATCACAGCTGTTGGACAAGCTGAAGGATACACATATATCTTTGATATAAGCAACAAAACAACTATTCCTTTCGTTAATGATAAAATGAGCATTGACGTTACTCCAGCTATCAAGGCTAAATTAGGAATTAAATAATTTATTAATTGATATTATGAAGAAAGGGTGATAATAATATCATCCTTTTTTCATAATATAGACTCCCAATCAAATGAAAAAAGAATTATCAAAAGATGCAGGTGCTATCGGAATCTTTGACTCCGGATATGGTGGATTGACTATTTTAAATCAGATTAAGCAAGCTATGCCTGAATATGATTACATCTATTTAGGAGACAATGCAAGAACCCCCTACGGTACACGTTCTTTTGAAATTGTATATGAGTTTACATTACAAGCTGTAAACAAACTTTTTGAGATGGGTTGCCATCTGGTTATTCTTGCCTGCAATACTGCATCGGCAAAAGCATTACGAAGCATTCAAATCAATGATTTGCCAAAGATTGATCCTAATCGCAGGGTTTTAGGTGTTATTCGTCCCACTGTTGAATGTATAGGAAGTGTGACTCATTCCAAACACGTAGGCGTTCTTGCTACCTCCGGAACAATAATATCTGAGTCCTATCCTTTAGAAATTCACAAGCTCTACCCGGAAATTGTAGTAAGCGGAGAAGCTTGTCCTATGTGGGTTCCCCTGGTAGAAAATAAAGAATATGATTCCCCAGGAGCAGACTATTTTGTAAAGCAGCACATTGATAACCTGCTAAAAAAAGATCCCGAGATTGATACAATAATTCTTGGCTGCACCCATTATCCATTGCTTTTATCTAAAATTAATCAATATCTTCCTAAAGAAATTTCTGTTGTTTCACAAGGAGAATACGTAGCTAAAAGTTTAAAGGATTATTTAAGACGACATCCTGAGATGGATAAACTATGTACCAGAAATGGAGAATGTAAATTCTTAACCACAGAATCAGAAATAAAATTTTCCGAGTCTGCCTCAACATTTCTTAATCAAGACATATCAGTTCAAAAGGTTATTATTGAGTAAATTAGATCATTTTATTTTCAATATATTTTTTCTTCATATGTAAATTTACAAAAAATATATTGAAAATATTTTTGCATTGTAATTAATTTACATATCTTTGGCGCCATTGAAAAACGCGCAAAATGCCTAAGTTAACCCCACCCAAACAGCGAGGATTAATCCAGACTGTGTTTATTTTCCTATTAGTCTTTAGCTATGAAAGTTGCTACAGTGAGATAATTGTGCCTAGCCTAAGTGCCGCCAACGGCTCTAAGGCATGGGTCTTGAACAATATCACAACCGGTTCCGGCTACTGGGACATGAACAAACCAGGCGCCTCAGTAGAAACTGCAGAATTTTATAACTTTAACGCATTCTCAGATATAACCATCGAATCTACAATTAAAACTCTTAATGATTACAATTACTGTACCACAAGATTAGAAATTTCTGCTGATGGTTTAAACTGGAAAGAACTAGCCACAAACATATATACGGCAAACAATTCAATAGGAAAAATATTCTCGTTCCAGACATCGTCTTTACCTTATAAACAAGGAAAAATAAGGCTTATTGCAACCAATCCATACATCAATGCCGGTGCAAGATTGGTTAGCATTGACATAAAAGGGCTTCTTAAGTTCATTCCTACGCCTGATGGAAAAGTAACGAAGATAACTTCCAACTCTTTTACCTGCAGTTGGGACAATTGCAATAATGCGACAGATTATGAAGTAAATATCTATAAGAAACTTCCGGGAAAAGCTGAAAAACAGATTATAAATGAGGATTTCAGGAGCCTTAATTATACTTACAACATGGTAAAAGACAGTGTATTAAAAGTATTTTTGCCCAAATGGAAGGGGCAAACAGTTTATTCAAATGCTCAGGATGCGGGAAACACGAAATGTCTTAAAATAGGGAATAGTAGTAGTACAGGATATATTGAAATGCCTCCATTAAATCTATCAGGAGATAACGGGCAGTTTGAACTAAGTTTTGACATAGGCGCATATAGTAGTCCAAAACCAGTGAATCTATATATCAATAATAAACTGGCATATTCAATAGCTGTCGATAACACGAGTGGCTCTGCCTCAAAGCATATTGCATATTCCTTTACCAACGGAACCGATAGCTGCATAATAAAATTAGAGAAACCTGATCTTAAGTCTGGCGCCTTTGTTTTGGATAATGTCCTGATTACTCAGCTCCTTGACGGAGTGGAAACATCGGTTACAGGGTATCCCCAAAATATAGGAAATGTGACATCATACACGGCAGAAAATCTACCGCCAAACGCAACACACTTCTTCACTGTAAAAGCAACAAATGGATATTTAACAACAAACAAATCTAATGAGATCTGCGTAAAGACACTTTCCGGAGATCAGATTGTTATTGATTCTAAGGAAGAAAAAGTCTTTGATAATGATACGATAAATGGAGATTTATGCATCAAAGAAGGAGCCAAGATAAGTGGAAAAGTCACTGTAAACGGAGAAATATGCTACATCTGTAGGTTTATACCAGACAAATGGCATAGCATCTCACTTCCCTTTATGCCTCACAATGTAGGAGGTTACATTGATGGAAAAGGGTATTCCTTAAGAGCTAACTACGACTATATCCTCAAAAGCTATCAAAACGAGAACTTCATAAATGCCACATTTGGCAATGAAGGATATATTATCAAGATTTTATCTAATAAGATAGACAATAACGAATTACTATTTTTTTCAGACAAAGGGATTACGCTGAACGAATATATTCCACAGTATTCCATAAGTAGTGGCTACACTCATTTAGGTAATCCATACACATACAGCATTAATCCAAAAGAATTAGTTAATGCTGATAAATATTATTATCTCAGGAACAATAAATTTATTGAGAGCAAGGATGATCTTCTCCCGTTTGAATCACTCATTGTTTACAAATCAAGCCCGTACCTCACCCAACCGTTGTATGCCATTTATCCCGAGCCAATAAATACACCCCTACCCACTAATGAAGCCGAGAATATAAAAATATGGCAGAATAAAGGAGTTCTGTGGATCACAGGAACAGATTCTCCTATAAGTGTCTACTCTGCACAAGGGGAAATAATCTACACCGGAACTATAGAGGGTAAAAAATCAATAGCGCTTCCCAATGGCATCTATTTAGTCAAAACAAAGAGTCTAATATCTAAAATAATTATCAATTAACCATTTACTAAATGAAAAAAGCACTAATTTGTTTCATCTGCTTACTAATGTTTGCAGGTACCACTACTGTGAGGGCCTACGAAAGCAGCGAGTCCTTCAGTCTATATACTAACACTGCGCCACAGGCAGATGAAACAGCTAATGAACTGAAGCCAGAAGAGGCTCCTATAGATGGAGGCGCATTCATCCTGTTGTCAATAGCAGGTATCTATGCATTCAGAGTCTACAGAAAAAGGAATAAAGAAACAATTTAAACCCTTTATTGGCTTTAATAGTTTGGAAAAGACCAGACTTTAAGGGCTCTAATTACGCATCAGAAATCAATAATTAGCACCACTCTTTAAACCACTCTATCACAGGAGTGGTCTATTATTGTACATATAAGACTTTCTTCTTATATATCCTGCAATAATTACTTTAGGAGTAAACGTTTACTTAAATAACGGACGGGGTACCATACAGAGAGGAATCCTACAACCAGTACTGTTACAAATACGAGCAGCACGTCGGACAGACGGACACTTACCGGATAGGCATCAACAACAAATGTACCTTGTGTTTCACCTAAAGAAATAATTCCGTATTTCTGCTGAATATAGCAAAGAGCCAATCCTAAAACAATACCGATTACGGCTCCAATCATGGAAATCATTCTTCCTTCAAAAAGGAATATCCGTGCAATCAATTTATCGTCAGCACCTAAATTCCGAAGTGTCTCAACGTCATTTTTCTTATCAATAATAAGCATTGAAAGCGATCCGATAACATTAAAACAGGCTATCATCAGAATAAACGTCAGGAAAATATAGGAAATCAGCTTTTCTATTTCCATAATACGAAACACATCTGCCTGTTGTTCGTACCGGTCTTTTACAACAAATGAACTGCCCAGAATTAGTCTCATCTCATTCTTTACTTTATCCACATCCGCATTTGGTTTTAACTTTAATTCAATAGCAGATGCCTCCGTCGTATAATGAAAAAGTTTCCGTGCAAAATCAAGAGAAGTAAGAATATATGAGCCATCATATTTTTGTTGTTTAACTACAAAAACAACTCCCGGAGAATAAAGGTACTGCATATTAAAAGAGGCTGCAGGATTTCCCATGTTAACCTTTGCATTCCGGATGGGAGCATACACTTCAAGCGGATCAACAAACTGCACTCCGGAACTTAGTTTAGAAACCAGTTCAATACCCATTACACAGTAGTTTACTATTGAATCGTGAAGAATAAATCTTCCATTGCCATAAAGGATACTATCAATTCGGGTCAATTGTTCAAAATTATCTTGCACTCCCTTTATTACAGCCATTGCCTGACGACCTTTGTATTGAACCATGGCATTTTCTTCCAGTGTCTCAGTAAATACAGAAACATCTTTCATGGAACGTACCTTCTGAATACGGCTATCATTTGTATCAAAAGTCTTCCCCTCAGCTACAGTAATCTTAATTTCCGGATCAAAAGCCGTAAAAAAAGAAGCAACCATGTTCTGAAAACCATTAAAAACAGAGAGTGTACACACCAATGCAAGCGTAGCAAGAGCTACTCCACAAACAGATATTGCGGAAATAATGTTAATTGCGTTGTGAGACTTTTTAGAAAAGAGATAACGCTTGGCTATATAAATGGGAAAATTCACGATATTATTTAAGCAAAGAGTCTATTTTCTCAATATAATCAAGCGAATCATCAACAAAGAACTTCAGTTCAGGAATAATTCTTAACTGATGACGTACACGAGTACCTAATTCAAAACGAATTGACTTCATGTTATCATTGATGTTTTTAATTAATTCTTCTCCTTTTTCAGAAGGGAAAATGCTCAAATAAACACGTGCAATACTCATATCCGGACTAATCCTGACTGCACTGACCGAGACCAGTGTACCCTTCATTGCTTTTGTCTGTAACAGGAAAATATCACTTAGTTCCTTTTGAAGCAGACGTGCGATTTTATTTTGTCTGGTTGTTTCCATTATTATTTTTTATTTTTTTCTGATAATAGTTAATCCATCTCTCAATGGTAAAATCACTTTCTCCACTCTCTGATCAAGCGCCACATAATCATTAAACTTCTTTATGCCTATTGTCTGATAATCATTACTACGTGGTTCTTCCAGTACATGTCCATCCCACAAAGTATTATCAGCTATGAGATATCCTCCATCAGACAATTTAGGAAGAACCATCTCATAATATTCAATGTATTTTCGTTTGTCCCCATCAACAAAAGCCAGGTCAAACATAATATCCATAGAAGGAAGAAGCTGCAAAGCATCACCTATATAAAACTTTATTCTATCTGCTACCGGAGAATTCTCAAGCCAGGGGCGGGTAAAATCCTCTTGTTCATCATTTATCTCAAATGTATGAAGCATTCCTCCTTCTTTCAGGCCTTCGGCCAGGCAAATTGCAGAATATCCGCTATAAGTTCCGATTTCTAATATTTGTTTGGGACGAATCATCTCTACAAACATCTTCAGCATTCTACCCTGCAAATGTCCTGAAGCCATTCTTGGCCTCATTAGTTTCACATGAGTATCCCTATAAAGTGCACGAAGATAATCACCTTCGTCATCAATATGGTTAAGAATGTATTGTTCTAATGATTCGTCGTAGGCATTCATCATTCAACAAAGCTTGGCAACAAATACTTGTCTGAGTTCTTTAAAATATCATTTACTTTATTGATTTCAAGGAATGTTGTACCACCGCCTTCACCGTAGCTACCGCTAAGATAAGCAACCATATCATCATCATTTACCCTTCCTTCTTTCATCAGCAAATCAAGCGCCGCAAAGAAGTAAGCCTGCGCATTTGCTTTTTCTTCCAGATAAATAGGTAATACTCCATAAGAAAGAGCCAGATGACGCATTGTTTTTTCTTTATAACACATTGCCAGAACCGGATATTTTCCACGGAAAGCCGCCAGATTTCTGGCTGTTCTACCTGAATAGCTGTCTGTTATTATAGCACGGATTTTCAGTTTTGCTGTTGCTTTCACAGCCTGTTTAGCAAGGAAAGCAGTTACATCAATGCTATCGGAAGAAAGAGGAATACGAATATCATTCTCTTCCAGTTTATCTTTTTCTGCCTCTTCAGCAATTGCAGCCATGGTCTTCACCGCTTCAACAGGGTACTTACCGTAAGCTGTTTCTCCACTCAGCATCAAAGCATCTGTACGATAATAGATAGCGTTTGCTATGTCTGTTACCTCTGCACGAGTTGGACGAGGGTTATTAATCATTGTGTGGAGCATTTGAGTGGCTACAATTACCGGTTTCTTTGCCAATACACACTTACGAATTAGAAAGCGTTGAATACCCGGTATTTTTTCCTGAGGAACTTCAATACCCAAATCACCACGGGCAATCATCACACCATAAGCAACTTCAAGGATTTCGTCTATATTGTCAACACCCTCCTGGTTCTCTATTTTTGCAATAATTTTTATATTACTATTGTGTTCATCCAGTATTTTCTGAATGTCCAGTACATCCTGCTTGTTACGAACAAATGAATGCGCAATAAAATCGATATCCTTTTCAATAGCATAAAGAATATTTTTCCTATCCTTTTCAGTCAAAGAAGGCAAGTTAATGCGTACACCTGGAACATTTACACTCTTACGACTTCCAAGAGTGGTTTCATTCATGACCTCAGCTTCCAGGTAATCGTCGAATTTCTTAACCACATGCAAATCCAGATCTCCATCATCGATAAGAATCTCGCCTCCTTCTGATAAATCGCGTACAAATTTAGAGTACGAAACAGCAATACAGTCGTGAGTTGTTTCAATATCAGGATTTCCTACAACACGAACTCTTTCACCAACTTTAAAAGGAATTGGTTCTGCACAAGCAGTCGTTCTTACCTCAGGTCCCTTTGTGTCAATAAGGATTGCAATCTTATTTGAAACGGTTCTTACATTATTAATTATCTGTTCAAGACCTTCTGTCCCGGCATGAGCCGTGTTCATACGAACAACATTCATACCAGCATCATACAACTTACTTATAAAATCAACATCACAACGTCTATCCGAAATAGATGCTACAATCTTTGTATGTTTTTTCATAAACCTAAAACCTTAAATTATATATTTTTTATTTTTTTTACTAACAATGCTTCTAATGCTAAACGATAAGAATCGAGCCCGAAGCCACAAATTACTCCCACACAAGCCACAGATATCATTGAAACATGACGGAATGGCTCACGAGTATGTACATTCGAGATATGTACTTCAATGACAGGAGATGTTACTGCCCTTATAGCATCCTGGATAGCAATCGAAGTATGGGTATATGCACCGGCATTTAAGACAATGCCATCATAGTCAAAACCCACCTCCTGAATTTTGTTTATCATCTCCCCTTCCACATTGGATTGGAAATATTGAATATCAATGTCAGGATACTTTTTACGTAATTCTAAAAGATATTCTTCAAAAGGAACAGCTCCATAAATAGAAGGTTCACGTTTACCTAACAAATTGATATTAGGTCCATTAATAATTTGTATTCTCATAAAACCAGTTATTCTATTTTATTTCAATACCTTTGTGAGGACTATTTTTCAATTTGCAAAGGTAGAAAAAAGAAATGAAAATAAACGAAAAAAGCGACAATAAGGATAAAAACAAACAGTTAATTAAGAAATACCAACAATATTTACTGTTAGAGAGGTCTCTGTCAAAGAACACGTTGGATGCTTACATGACTGATCTGGATAAGTTGCTCAGTTTTTTATTATTGGAGGAGATTAATATCTTCGATGTGACGTTAGATGATCTACAGAATTTTGCAGCAGGCTTACACGACATTGGGATACATCCCCGTTCACAGGCCCGGATTATATCCGGGATTAAATCCTTTTTCCGCTTCTTAATCTTAGATGATTATATCCAGTCAGATCCTACTGAGTTACTTGAAGGTCCTAAAATAGGATTCAAATTACCAGATGTTCTCTCTGTGCAGGAAATTGACTCCATTATTTCAACGATAGATTTAGATAAAAATGAGGGCCAGCGAAACAGAGCAATATTGGAAACTCTTTACAGCTGCGGGTTACGCGTCTCCGAACTGACAAATCTAAAATTATCAGAATTGTATTTTGATGAAGGTTTTATTAAAGTAGAAGGCAAGGGAAATAAGCAACGATTGGTTCCAATTTCTCCCCGGGCCATTAAAGAAATAAATAATTATCTCACTAACCGGGGCACCATTGAAACAAAAAAAGGCTTTGAGGACATTCTCTTTCTAAGCCGGAGAGGTACCAACCTATCCCGTATCATGGTTTTCCACATCATCAAAGAACAGACAGAAATGGCTGGCATAAAGAAAATTGTGAGTCCGCACACCTTCCGCCATTCATTTGCCACCCATTTATTGGAAGGAGGAGCCAATCTTCGGGCTATACAGTGTATGCTTGGACACGAATCAATTGCAACAACTGAAATATATACTCATATAGACCGGAATATGCTTAGAAGTGAGATTATTGAGCACCATCCACGTAACATAAAATACCGCGAGGATGAACGAAAAAAAGCAAAAGGAGAAGAGCTCTAAGTTTTCTTACCAAAAAAAGTTAAGAGAAATAGCATAATTCCTAATAAAGCTATAAGAAAATACATCTAAGATTTGCCAATATATTTAAGAATTAATATCTTTGTCTCAAATTCTGTTCACAAACTGGTGCTCAGAACAATAAATGATTTCAATTACAAACATTTAATTTATATCAAAAACATGGTTAAGAAGTTGTATTTGCCATTACTTATGGCTATAGTTGTTGCCTTTTCTTCTTGTGGAAGAATGGGTGAATTATCTTCAGAATACTTCACGACAAACCCTCAGGTTTTAGAGGCAGTTGGAGGTAAAGTTCCAGTAACAATTAACGGAAAGTTCCCTGAAAAGTACTTCAAAAAGAAGGCTGTAGTAGAAGTAACTCCTGTATTAAAATGGAATGGAGGCCAATCTAAAGGTCAACCTGCAATTTTCCAAGGTGAAAAAATAGAAGGTAATGATCAAACTATCTCTTACAAAATGGGAGGTAACTACACAATGAAAGCTAATTTTGATTATGTTCCTGAAATGGCTAAATCAGAATTATACTTAACATTTAATGCAAAAAAAGGAAACAAAGTTATTCCAATTCCTGATGTTAAAATCGCTGACGGTGTTATCTCAACTTCAGAATTGATCAACAATACTTTATCAAGTGCAAACACAGCTGGTTCTGATGATGCATTCCAACGTGTTATCAAACAAGCTCAGGAAGCTAAAATCATGTTCCTTATCCAACAAGCTAACATTCGTGCTACTGAACTGAAATCTGCAAGTGTTAATGATTTCAAGAAAGCTGTAACTGATGCTAACGCTGATACTAAAGGAAAGAAGATCAACAATATCGAGATATCTTCTTACGCTTCTCCTGATGGTGGTCAGAAATTAAACACCAAACTTGCTGAGAAACGTGAATCAAACACTGCTACTTACTTAAACAAAGAGCTTAAGAAAGGTAAAGTTAACGCAGTTGTAGATTCTAAATACACAGCTCAGGACTGGGAAGGTTTCCAGGAACTTGTTTCAAAATCTAACATTCAGGATAAAGATCTTATTCTTCGTGTTCTTTCTATGTATCAGGATCCAGAACAAAGAGAAACTGAAATCAAGAATCTTTCTGCTGTCTTCAAAAAACTTGCAGAAGAAATCCTGCCTCAATTGAGACGTTCACGTTTGACATTGAACTATGACCTTATCGGTAAGTCAGATGATGAGATTACTGCTTTGGCTAACAGCGACGCAAGCAAGCTGAACATTGAAGAGTTACTTTACGCAGCAACTTTAACTAAAGATAATTCTAAGAAAGAAGCTATCTATACAAAAGCTGCTGAATTATATGCTAACGATTACCGTTCATTCAACAATTTAGCAACTCTTGCTTACCAGAATGGTGATGCTTCTAAAGCTCAGTCTTATTTAGCTAAAGCTGAAAATCTGAAAGCAGCTCCTGAAGTTAACATGAACTTAGGTTTGATCGCTTTAAAGAGTGGTAATAAAACAGCTGCTGAATCTTACTTCGGTAAAGCTGCAGGTGCAAAACAATTGAACGAATCACTTGGTAACTTATACGTTTCAAAAGGTGAATATGACAAAGCCGTAAGTTCTTTCGGTGACGCTAAGACTAACAGTGCTGCTCTTGCTCAAATCCTTGCTAAGGACTACAACAAAGCAAAAAACACTCTTTCTAACGTAGCAACTCCTGATGCTTACACAGACTATCTGATGGCTATCTTAGGCGCAAGAACCAACAATGCTTCTATGGTAACAAGCAGTTTGTCAAGCGCAGTTAAGAAAGATGCTTCTTTAGCTAAGAAAGCTGCAACTGACCTTGAATTTGCAAAATTCGCTACTAGCTCTGATTTCCTTAACATCATTAAATAAGGAACAGAATTATTCAATAAAATAAATTCAGCGGGATTATCTGTTAAGCAGATAATCCCGCTCTTTTTTTGGGGTCCTGTAAAAAACATACAGACCATGCAGCGGCATGAAAACAAATTTGTTACATTTGCAGAAAAAATATTTAGCATGAAAAAGATAAGTATCGCTATTACATTAATGCTATGTTTATTTAGCTGCACAAATAAAAGCAAGAAAATAATCATCAAAGGAGATATTGACGGTTTAAAGAATGACATGATCTTAGTCTACGGAGCTGATAAAAACGGAGATGCTTTAGATACTATTTATGCTAAGGACGGTGAGTTTATTTATAGAGCTCCGGTTGATACTTTCACCCAGGTAACACTTCTTTTTAAAAATATGGAAGAATGCGTTATCTTTGCTGATAAAGGAGATAAAGTCAAAATCAGCGGAGATATTTCTTCGCCAGACTTATTGAAAGTAGACGGAGGCGATCTAAACGATGAAATGAATTCATTCAAAGAGAGCATTGCCGACATCTCTAAATCTACAAGCAAATTAAAAAAAGAGATCTACTCCTCTTATATCTCCGGGAATCAGACAAAATACGACGAACTGTTACAATCGCCGGAACTAATAAAAGCAGCTAAGGGAATTAAAGAGAAAGCCGCTGCATTTATTCGTTCACATACTTCTTCGCTTGTAAGTGTTTACCTTTTAAATAAATATTTTGTCCAGGAAAAGAATCCTGATATTGCAGCAATCAAAGAGCTCAGCAATAAGTTGAGCGGAAGCGTGAAAGACTCTCCTTTAATGCAGCAAGTAAACAAGCTTATAAATACAGAGGAGGTACTTGCTGCCGGTAAACAGGCACCCTCTTTTTCTATTAAGGACATTAAAGGAGCATATATAAACCTTTCTAATTTCAAAGATAAGTATCTGTTAATAAACTTCTGGGCATCATGGAGTTCGCCCTCCAGAAAAGAAAATTCATCGATCAATTCTATCTATAGACGATTTAGCAAGAACCATTTTGCCATTCTGAATATCTCGCTTGATACTGATAAGATGAAATGGAAGGAAGCGATAAAGAAAGACTCACTCTCAGGAGAACAAGGATGCGACTTCAGTGGCTGGGGTTCGCCCCTTGTGCAGCAATATGGGGTAGAAGTGCTGCCAACCAATGTTCTTGTTGACCCCAGAGGCTTTATTCTGGCCCGAAACTTAGAAGAAAAGGATCTGATCAGGAAACTGGAAGAACTCTTTATTGAAAACAAACCAACAAACTAAATATATATGCTTGTCAAGGTCTTTGGAGCTGCTGTTCAGGGAATAGACGCTACCGTCATCACCATTGAAGTAAACAGTACAAGAGGATGTATGTTCCATCTCGTCGGATTACCCGATTCTGCGGTAAAGGAGAGTCACGAACGCATTCTTTCAGCCTTGCAAGTAAATGGTTACAAGTTTCCCACGTCACAAATCGTTATCAACATGGCTCCGGCAGATATCCGGAAAGAGGGATCTGCATACGACCTGCCTCTGGCCATTGGAATGATGGCTGCCAAAGGAAATGTTTCAACTGATAAGCTCAACAAGTACATTATTATGGGTGAGCTCAGCCTGGACGGAAGTCTGCAGACTATCAAAGGCGCTTTGCCCATTGCTATCAAAGCCCGGGAAGAAGGTTATGAAGGACTGATTGTTCCCCGCCAAAATGCCCGAGAAGCTGCGGTTGTGAACAACCTGAAAGCCTACGGGGCAGAGAATATCAAAGAAGTCATTGAATTCTTCAATGGAGAAAAAGAGCTGAAACAAACAATAGTCAACACCCGGGAAGAGTTTTATGCCCAGCAAACATCCTTTGAGTTTGACTTTTCTGATGTGAAAGGACAGGAAAACGTGAAGCGTGCCCTTGAAGTAGCAGCTGCGGGCGGACACAACCTGATTATGATCGGTGCTCCGGGCAGCGGAAAATCAATGATGGCCAAGCGCCTTCCCTCCATCCTCCCCCCACTCTCTCTGGGAGAAAGTCTGGAAACAACCAAGATCCATTCCGTAGCCGGTAAATTAGGGAAAGAGACTTCACTGATTGCCAAACGTCCTTTCCGAAGCCCTCACCATACCATCTCCCAAGTAGCCATGGTAGGCGGCGGAGCCTTCCCGCAACCTGGAGAAATCAGCCTTGCTCATAACGGGCTGCTTTATTTAGATGAACTTCCTGAGTTTAATAGAAGCGTACTTGAAGTGCTTCGGCAACCGCTGGAAGACCGTAGGATTTCAGTCTCCCGGGCCAGATATAGCATTGATTACCCTGCCGGATTTATGATGATAGCCTCAATGAATCCCTGTCCGTGCGGATATTATAATCATCCCACTAAAGCTTGTGTCTGCAATGCAGGGCAAGTGCAAAAGTATCTGAACCGAATTTCCGGTCCGCTTTTAGATAGAATTGATATACAGATAGAGATTGTGCCCGTACCATTTGAGAAGATATCCGATAAAAGAGTCTCTGAATCGAGTACTGAAATACGGGAACGGGTAATTAAGGCCCGCCAGATTCAGGAGCAACGATACGCAGCTTATCCAGGCATTTATAGCAATGCCCAGATGACGGCTAAGTTACTTCACACCTTTGCCGAGCCAGACAGCACCGGACTTGTGCTTTTAAAGAATGCCATGAACCGTCTGAATCTTTCTGCCCGGGCTTACGACCGGATACTGAAAGTTTCACGCACCATCGCCGACTTAGAAGGGAGTGAACGGATACAATCTGCACATCTGGCAGAAGCCATCAGTTACCGCAACCTCGACCGGGAAAGCTGGGCGGGATAATCATTCAACATATAAACCTGAATTGAAAAGCCTGATAGCAAAACTTAAGGATACAATATTTAATAGACAATGAATATGGCCAGATTGTTATTTCCCACATTATTCTGCTTGCTAATTTCTATAGCAACGTATGGACAGAACTTAACTATTAAATGTATAACCATATCCCGTGTTATAACGAAAATAAAGAATAACGTCCATGAAAAGAGCGAAAACGAAGGACCTCGTGCAGACTTCAAGCTAGAGTTTGAGAACAATACCGATTCTACTATCACACTGGATTCCTCACATTCAAAATTCATGCTTTTATTCAGATACAATGGGCTTGATTACAAAAGAAAAGTCCTCTCACTTTTCTTGGAATCATTCAATGAAATGAAAGAAGTGCACATTAAACCCAATGAAAAATACCCGGTTGAATTCGGAATACGCCTGTTATCGGGAACTAGTCTGGTAAAAGAAAAGCAAAGCAAATCTGATTATTATGACTATTCTCAGGAAATCCTGAAAACTTTACCCACATTAAAGATTCAGTATATGGACCCAGATTTAAGAATTACATCCAATAAGACTGAGAACATTGACATTGAAGATTACATCTATACTCCAAAGAAACCAATAAAATAATAAAAACCTGAAGAAGATACCTCCTTCAGGTTTCTGTATACGACCCTAACCTAACCAATTATTTATTACAGAATACCGTGCTATCCGGCAACTACAAATATCGTACACAACATATGTCGCTAATATAAATGCAATTATCACAAAAATACTGCATTATTATCTTTCTTATTTTAAAGAATTAACTATTTCTCAATTCGAATACGGGTAACAAAACTCAATATGCCAAATATCGGACAGAGGAAATCGGTCATGGAAGAAAAGAAATCAGAGAATGCTTTGTATACAGTAATAGCAGCTTTGAGGTAATTTACAAAGAATGGAAAGGCATAAAATCAATATTAAGAGTCACTTCAGAAAGAACAATTACTAAGACTGGGGAGACATCTTTAGAAAAGAGATATTACATTACGTCCTTAGGTTTGGAGCCCCAGAAAATAGCAGAATCAGTCCGAACTCACTGGTCCGTAGAAAACAATTTGCATTGGCAGTTGGATGTTTCATTTGGAGAAGACGCCGGAAGAAAAACAGGAAATGCTGCCCAGAACTTTTCATTAATAAATAAGATAGCACTTATGGTATTAAAGAAAAGTCCAAGAAAAGGCAGCATTAAAGAAAAAAGGAAAACTGCAGGATGGGATCAAGGGTTCCTCTGTGAACTTTTATTGGCGCAAAATTTTTAATCGTATGTTAAAGCCTTTACGCAATAATTCAAAGGAACTAAATTCGTATCCAAAGTAACAATGATAGTGTATGTATCAAATTCTTTATTTGCTAAAAAAAACTCAACGTAGTAATTTCCTTTATATTCAATTGCATTGTATAGATATAACCCATAATCTATCTTCTTGAAAATAGAGCGTTTAGAAAAACATTCATTTATAGGAGCAATTTTAATAACTCTGCTCTTTGTTTGAGAGTATTTTTGTTCTAAGCTATCTAAGTAAGCTTTATTAGGAATACTATCTTTAAACAGATTAATATCCCCTAAACAATCAGCCACATCATAAATTCTACTTGGTTTTCCATTGGTAGCCCCGTTAAACAATATTTTTGATTGACTAATTTGTTTTACGTCTTTTAATACATAATCACAAAAGTAGTTAACCGCTTTTTCTTCAATGATATTAGAACTGGGTACCTGTGCATAGCCGCTTACAAGAAAAAAATGTAATGCACAAACCAACCAAAATGTTTTCAAATTACTAAAAATCATGTTCTTTCCAATTTTTATTTTCTTGAATTTTTCCTTTTTGAAAATTAATAGGAGCTGTTCCTATTTCTTGCCTTGATATTAACTGGAGTAGCCAACTAAAATTAGACACAAAGTTAAGCAACATTAGACAATTTATTAAGTTTCTGAATATATTTATTCCAATACTCTTCAATAGTAAGGTTCTTTAGAGCAGAATGTCTTCTTCTATTATACCATATTTCGATAAACTCGAATAATTGCGTTTTCATTTTTTCTTTAGACAATATCTTACTCCCATAGATAAGTTCTGCCTTTAATGTTTTAAAGAAACTCTCTGCAACAGCGTTATCCCAGCAATTCCCTTTACGGCTCATGCTTTGCCGAATGCCATAGGACTTCAACATACTAGCCATAGCTTTGCTAGCATATTGCGACTCTGTCAGAATGAAAGATCATTTGCGTTTGAGGTTTACGGTTGCTTGCAGCCATATTAAAGGCTGGTATAACAGTCGATTCACTTGCCATATTTTCGCTAACGCTCCATCCAATTATTTTCCTGTCAAAAAGATCAATCACACTTGTTAAATATAAAAATCCTCCTACGACTTGTATATAAGTAATATCAGAGACCCAAGCCTTTGAAGGTACATCCATCTCAAAAGATCGGTTAAGGATATTATTTGCCACTGGTTCGGAATGATTTGAATCTGTAGTAATCTTATATTTCTTTGATAATTTGCTTTGAATACCCATCTCTTTCATATAATGTGCAATAGTTGTTCTGGAGATCTTTACATTCCTTTTATTTAGTTCCTTAGTTATTCGTATACTTCCATAACGGCATTTTGCCTGAAAGTATTCAATCTGAATCTCTTTACATATGGATTTACGTTTTACGGCCCGTCTGCTTTGAGAGCCTTTAATCCATCTGTAATAACCACTTCGGGACACTTTAAGGACATTACACATTACCTCAATCGACCAGATCTTATCATTGGAACGTATGAACTGATAAATCATCGATCACTCTTGGAGATAATGTGAAGCGCTTTTTTTAATATTTCATTTTCAACTTCTATTTTTCGAAGCTTTTCCCTAAGTTCGGCTATTTCTTTTTCCTCAGGAGTCAACTTAGGAACTCCATTGCCAGGAAAACTGCCTTCACCATATTGGCTATATTCTTTTCTCCAACGATAGATAAGATAAAGCGTTATACCAAGATCTCTGGATAAGCCAGTGAGGTTCTTTCTCTCATAGCTTAATTTGACTGCGTTTACTTTGAAATCAGAGTCGTATTCTTTTCTTTCTCCCATAATTAGTTAAAACATTTAGCTTAACCTTATGTTCGATTTTAGTTAGCTACTCCACAAATACAAAAAACTACAAATAAAAGCCAAGAAAACCAACCAAAATAAACCGTAAAATACTGAAAAATAAACCGAAACAACAGGAAAGCAACCAGAGGAAGAAAAGCAGCTCCAAAACGGACAAAAAACAACCTCTGCCTGTCCCGCAAAAGGCGGGAAAAACTTCCGAAACAAAACCACTAGAAACTACAAGAAGCCCCGCCGAAAAACAAACCGAAGAAAGCCTCGTCCAACCCTCTGAAACAGCTTTTGGTAAAGGGTTTATAAAAAAGAGGTAGAAAGAGAGGTAAAATACTATGAGAGAATAAATTAGGATAAAAACACAGATTGTTGATAACTTTTTTTGGGAAAGGGTGTTTTTAAGGGTAAACAGGAGAAAAAACGGATAAAAAACAGCCCGCAAAATGCGGGCTGTTTGATTAGGTTTATTTCTTTTTCAACTTTATTCCCTCGAACAACAATGTCTTTCTATTTAACTTCAAACGATCCTGCAATGGTTTGTAGTGGAATATATCATAATTAACAAATATAGGAAAAGCAATATGATATACATTATTATTCGAGTCCTTTACATTATATTTTTTGCTTTGTATGGTATCTTGCAAAGGAATAGGGATTATATCTGTACTGTCGCTAAGTGCGATATGCCCTGTCAAATTAAAATTTTTAACAATAATTCCTTTATCCAAAACTAAACTGTCAGTATTCAGCGGATAATCTATATCATTTACATTCAACTCCCATTTTATAGAAGTATCTAATTTCAACGGATTATCAAACACAAACAAAGGAAACGAATTATTGTTGTTTTTCATTTCCGTCACGACAACGGGGATATTGCGAATGTCTTGTATAAAACTTCTTATTACTATTCGCTTATTATCTTTGTCCGCTTTCCAAAGCCCTGTCGAAACTTTTCTGTGAAAACCACCCCGAAAATCATATGTAAATGTACTGTCGCTATTTAATTCAACGTAAAAAGTAACAGGAATAATCTTAGGATACTTGCCTCGTTGAATGGCTATATATTTTCCTGTTATATTTCGTTGTGACTGACACGAAAAAAACAGCAAAACCCCTAAAAACAGCAAGATTGATTTTACTCTACATTTCATATCATATCATTTATAGTTTTCAGGTCGATAAATATAAATTCCTGTATTAGGGTCTTTTAGACCATATAACCATTGAGGAGTAATGCCAAATACAGTACGAGGGTATCTTGCATCAGAAGAAGGAACAATCCCATTTGTAATTGAGCATTCCGTTGCAAACGCTTGTATCTCTAATCCCATTGGGTTTTGCATTAACGTATTATTGCTTCCTAATGGGTTAAATTTTATTTGTCCATTATCGTCTTGAATTGCGTGAGTTGTTTCGTGTGCTCTGTTCCCCGTCGTTCCGTAATTATTGATAACAACAGTTCCATCACTCATCGACGATAAGGTTACCGTTGTTCCCGCTTCCACCGTATTAAATGTGTAGGATGTCTTAGAATCGCCTAATTTCGTTATCCCTTTATCTAAATTGGATAATTGTGTCCTTTGGGTTTGCACATCTTCTAATTTCCCTTGTTGCTTCGCTATTTGTTGGTCTCGTTTTTCAATACTTAATTTCGTATTATTTGTTATTTTGTCAATTTGCGCATTTATCTTTTGTTCTTGTTTTGCCAAAGATTTATCACGACTAGCAATTTGTTGTTGTAACTGTTTTGCAATTTCTTCGTCTTTCTTTTCTTTCCACTCTCTACCGTCTGGGTCTATGCGGTTTACGGGGTTATTCCCACAAAAACTATACGGCGAAACAGAATAATATTTTTCCGCCAGCGGATCTATTGTTTCCCATCTTCCAATAGCAGGATCATAATTCCGTGCTCCATAATCATAAGCATCATAACCATGCATCTCTATAAACTCCTTTCCATTGTATTTATAAGGCTGTATTCCCGAATTCTCACATTCACCCCACGGTAGTCCAAATGGATAATACTGTCTTATCATATGCCCTCCATACTTC
>Ga0268357_100764_pt1 | contig 32995 bp, 27 predicted proteins | sample BioMet10_FD_192466 | JGI IMG/M metagenome (GOLD analysis project Ga0268357, IMG submission 192466) | Sewage microbial communities from Oakland, California, United States - Biofuel 10 (Illumina Assembly) | ecosystem: Engineered > Wastewater > Sewage > Unclassified | place: USA: California... | reverse complement strand
TTATCAATCGCCAAATGATTATGAAGATAACTACCGAAAATCCATAGAAGCTAATGCCCGTTTGGCCGGATGATGAAACATCGGAATTTCTCATTTTAATTTGTACTTTTTCTTGACATAGGACCAACTTATATCCTGTTCCATTTGCATACCAGATTTCAAGTCATCAAGTCCAGTTCATTTCTTAATACCGTATATGATACCTTTAACTATATTCTTTATTTTTCGTAGAGCAGAAATCTTATAACATTTATTCACCGCATCATAAAAACCATCTTTAGGGTAGCACTCAAAGAACAAGTCTCTTTTATCGCTCATGGTCGTAGGTTCTTTTAATTGGTTATTGTTCTCCAGTGCCCAATCAAGCGTAGTTTCCTTAAGTTCCATATCCTTAAAGATGCTCTTTCCAATTGACCTAGCGCGTTCGGTATTCATAAGAATCAGAGAAACCCCTGCATTTGAATCCCACTCAGGATATTGCTTTTCAATATGCCATGCATCACCTATCGTTATATCGGAAATTCTATCCGGACTTGCATACCTACACTCTCCGCATGAGTCACGATAAAACAGCCGTTCATAATAACCTCTTAGAAATGGATCCGTGGTAATATCTACGACAACTGTTTTTTCGTTCGAATAGCTAATCTCCGCAGTTCTCGAGTTAACGGAACCATAATATGGGATTTTATTCCTAAATTTATATGTCGATATTTTGACATTTTTCATCTCGTTCGACTCTCTTACATAAGAATCGAAAATCTGCTGACTTGGTGCTCCATGGCATATAATGTCTATAATAAAAATATTATTCAGAGGTATCTTCTTTATTTCCAAATAGTTCCTTAAAGCAGAACAATGGCACGGCGTCCCAGAAAACAGTACTCTCTTTCCATTCTTCAATTGCTCTTCAATTTTAGAAAAGCAATGATTTGTGTTACTTAATATATACTTCGACTTACGGAATTGTTCACAACCTTCCAGGCTATCAGCCCAATCATATTGGACACTAAAATTTTCTCCATACCTTACGCCGTATACCAAGTCTCCTTGACCCAAAAAGTATGAATAAATGCTTGAGAATGCTCCACCAGATGAGCTGTTAAACAAGGTATTCTTATCCTTATTGACACCCGCAAATATGGTTGTCCTGACATGACCATGAGTTATACCGTGGACAGATGGGCAAACCTTCTCGCAAAGTCCGCAGTTAATGCACTTCTCCTTATTCGTCTCAGGATACATAAATCCTAAAGCGTCAGGCTTCATCTCTATACATTTCTTAGGGCAGATATCAACACATGCATCACATCCACAACAGTTCATCGTACACCTCTATATTTGCTTATTATTTACTCTTAAGCTGTTCTAAATGACCGCTGTCTTCTTCACGAAGTTTGTTTAATACGTCAGCCAATAACGTTGATGAAACACCTTCGGTATGAGGTAAGAATTCAACCCTTACATTAACCTTGGCAAAATCATGAACAATTTTATTGTACATATCGCTTCCCTTCCAATCATTGCCATGGAAGAGGACATCAAAATGCAGTTTTTCCCATGCTTCCATTTTATCCATACTGGTTTGCGGAACAGCTTTATCTACATACTTTATAGCCTCAACGATTGCAATCCTTTCTTCAAAAGGAATGATGGGTGTTTTGTGTTTATATCCCTGTACAACTTCATCCGTACTCACCCCAACAATCAGATAGTCGCAACGTTCTTTTGCATTTTTCAGGATATTCAAGTGTCCAATATGAAACAGGTCAAAAACGCCTGTAGTATATCCTATGATTGGTTTTTCACTCATGAGTCTTCTTTCCTACTTTCTCCAATATTTTTCCCTTTATGAAAAGCCCGAGATCATCGTGTGTAAATATCGCACAAATGCTATAAAGCAGTATGTAGATGAATGCTCCAGCAATAACCTGAACTAAAAGCGTTAAGATATGCACCCCCATAGCATTGCCTATTACTCGTACGATAGCGAACATAATACAGCCAATGATCAGTGGAAATATTGCTGATTTAAGGTATTTTACTATGTGAAATTCTTTTTCTATAGGGATTACCTGGCCGAATGAAGTAAAAGCATAACATAATACAGTAGCTATCGCCGCTCCGGATGTTCCTATAACGGGAATAAGTATCGCGTTCAATACAACATCAATAATTGCGCCGGCCCATACAGCAATAAAGTAAACTCTGTCCTTGGAGTTCGGCATCAATATCTGCGTCCGAACCATGTTGTTCCACCCCATAAAAGGGAGCGAAACGCAAAGAATCATAAGGATATCTATTGTTTCCGTATATTCCGCGCTGAGGAATATCAATACGAATTCTTTTGCTATGGCGGCAACGCCAAAAGCCATCGCGAAGGAACTTGTGAGGACGAATTTTGATGAGAGATTTAGCAGTTTTTCCCGCTCCTGCGACATATTCTTATTCGCGTACAGAACGGACATCCTCGGAAGCATGACTGTCCCAAGCGCAGTTATCACGGCAAGAGGTGCCTTTATAATTTTGTCAGCGTACTCATAGCAACCCAAACTTCCCATTTCGACCATATAGCCGAGCATGAGCTTATCAACCATTCGATAAAGACTGGTCGCAAACACAGCGGCAAATAAAACCAATATAGGTTTTAAGTGTTTCTTGAAGGCGTTCAGGAAGTTTATTCGAACAATTTTTACATATTTTCTGACAAAAAGCCACAACCCGGCTTTACTCAGGAAGGTTTCCAAAGCCGTAATAATGACGTAGAAAGGCAGGCTGGAATAATCTTTTACAAATATGAATATGCAGGTAACCGAAATAATCTTTACGATTATATTCCAGATGGAAGTTAGTCTGAACTGCTCAAGGCCGAAGAAAAACCAGCCTATGTCAAGCACAGAACCCAGCAAGGTGATGGTCTGGATCAGGAGAATTGTTTTATAATCTGGTGTAAGAAAGAATACAAAAAACAGGTATCCCAGCATGACTACCAGCGAAACGGATAGCTGAACCGCGAGAATTTCAGAAAACATTTCATTGATCTTATCCTGGTTTATCGTTTTTGCCCGGGCTATTGACCTGTTTCCGTATGTCTCCAATCCCAATACCGCAAAGACGACAAAGTAGCTGACTATTACATAGGTATAGGAATATATGCCATTATTCGTCTTTCCCAGAACCCTGGCGATATAGGGAGCAGTCACAAAGGGAACGATAATGGCGAAAACTTGATAAACTAATTGATATGAAAAGTTCCTTGCTATGCTTGTTTTTCGTTGTGCCATAAGCTGTATTCTCCTTTGTTAAATCTATCTGCCTCTTTTTACCGAATTAATAACTTTCTGGAGAAGAAGGTATAGTCTTTCGCTTATCATCAAAGATGATAGCTTAATTTTTAATGCCTTATCTTTATTGTTCGAAGATAAAACCGTCTTCTTGATCTCAAAAAGGCTTTTCTTTATCTGGTTAATCTGTTCTCTATAAGTTTCAGAATCATTGGAAGACAATATTCTGTATAGAACCGCAAAATAAGAAAAAGCCCTTCTCAAAAGGACTTGATCTCGCAACTCAGGATATCTGTCAATTACTTTCTGTGTCGAAGTATTTACGATATTGTACTCATCAAACTGTTTCAAAGAAAACGTATCATTCATCGTTGAATCAGCTCTTTGAAAGTAAAAATACAAAGGAGCATCTCCATAAACTATTACATTCAAATCAAGGAGCATATCATAGGCAACCGCAAGATCTTCATATATTTTCCCAACTGGATATGGATGCCTTAACAGAAAGTCCTGCTTGTATAACTTTCCCCATGCTCCGTCATTTAAATGCTCTGACAGCAACATGTCTTTAATCGCATTCTTTTGATCAAACTTTATGACAGACGACGAAACAGTTTTTGAAGCGGCATAATTTGCATTATAAACAACTTCATAGCTGATTTGAACAAGATCAGCATTATATGTTGTATACAAACAATATAGCTCTTCGACATAATTGAGTGCTATATAGTCATCGCTGTCTACAAATGTAATCAGTCTTCCCTCTGCAATCTTTACTGCATCATTTCTTGCTCCAGCCTGTCCTCCATTTTGCTTATGTATTACGACGATCCTAGCGTCTTTTGCTTTATATTCTTCACATATTTTTCCGCAATTATCTGGTGACCCGTCATCAACCAGAATAATTTCCAGGTTTTTATAAGATTGGGCGATCACACTGTCGACACACCTTCGGAGATATTGTTCAACCTTATATATAGGAATTATTATTGTTATTAACTCATTCATTTCGTATATTCTCTTTCCATTGTTTCTAATAATATATACGTGTGTGCCATATTACAACAATATCTCATTTATTACCTTCCTCAAAGACTTCATCAGGTCCGGAGAGATCAAAGCTTAATCTAACAGGATTATGTGTGACTCTCTTGCTTTCAGGCGGAAGCTCCATGTATTTAGAGCCATAGATATGTTCAAGGATATACAGATAATCTTCCGGTGCATCATATTCTCGATCTTCAAACTTTACTCTAACTGGATTTCCATATCTACTCTTTAATATCGTCTGTTTTTTTATGCTGTATTTGCTGCCGAAATTGACATAGTAAGGATAAGACTCATTATCTTTCCATACTGCCAAATTGTATCTGATCTTTAACAGAGCCTTTTTTGTAAACAATGCAGCCAAAATCTTCTTCCATACCGCTGCATCATCGTATAGTCCTTCTTTGATTTGGTAGAGAACCGTCGCGCGCTCTATAAAATACTTCTGGAATTTTTGTATCCCTTCTTCTTTTTTCGCATCATCCAGTGGAAATACATCTATGTATATTCCCATCTGCATGCGGTCATCTACCGCCACCAGATCCCGCTCAACAAACGTGGTGTTCTTGATTCTTACTTTTGAAAAATTATTAGGGAAAACCTCAAGATTATATCGGCTCTGGCAGAAGAAATCATCCGAGATGTGATTATTACACTCTTTGAGAAAAACCTCGTAATCCTTTCTGGGCATTACAATGTCTAGGTCGTCATCCCATGGGATAAAACCGCCATGGCGAATAGCCCCTAACAAAGTCCCAGCGATTATGTAATATCGCAGGCCCAATTTATGACATACCCTATCGACCTCATCTAAGATGTCAAGTTCTCTCTTATGAAGCCTATCTAGTACTTCCTGCTGCATTTTCTTTACTCCTCTTATTAAAAACAAAATTAATAGGACGTCTCGTCACAAACAAAAACGGCAATATCAAGGATATCAAACTCCCCGGTGAGATGAAGTTATATTTCAATATCGAATCAAAAACTGTATATAACACAAATATGTAGAGGCACTCTGTAGAAGCGGATCTTTTCCGGTAGAATTGTTTTTCAGTGAAATTGGCAAGCAAAGCAAATAGCACTGTCCCGATAAAAGAAAAATAATATCCGAAATCCAGAACAAAAGGATATATCGATGTTGAAAGTGAATTGTAAATGGTGTGCGCGCCAATTCTAAGACCGGCAGCTGTATAGTCGTTAAAAACCTGATCGCTGCCCGCATACGGTATTGAAAACACTATATTTAGAACTGATCTTACAAAATTAATCACGCTCCCAAATGTGAAATAGCCATAGTACTGGGGTGGGTTGAAAGTATCCATCAGTTTATCTAAAAAACCAATAGAGCCAGTGTAGTATACAATAACATTTCCAGCAAAATTGAAGCCAGATAGTCTTCTGTCAGAAGTAATGACTACTATTACAATAAATGCGGCTACTACGATTGCGAATATCTTCTTTTCTCTTTTAATTAATCCGAAAATGCCTTTTGAGTTCTCAATAATCGCTGGCATGATAAGAAAGAAGGCCAGTTTAAAGAAAATATATCTGCCGCCGTACAGAACACCATACAATACAGCGTCTAAAATCGCAAAGACTACAATTATAGAAAATTTTCGTTCCCTTACCAGCTTAATCCCGGCATAAATCATGGTGATTGAGAAAACAGGTAACAATACCCACTGAAACATAAGTGCACTGCTTGTTGTTTGCCCAATATCTTCCAGTGATGCTCCTCGCAATGACTGGACACCAAACAAAGAAAGATATGACCATGCAGTTCTGAAATAGTTTGCGCTATATAAATATGTGATTATATGAAGTACAACCATAAGAAAGGTATTAATCTGAAGCTTACCGCCCGCAAGGTTATGAGATTCATCATACTGAAATTCAGAAACAAACGCTTCTAGATTATTGCATAATCTGCCGGAGAATAATGAAATCAACGAAAAAATTATACAGTGTCCATATGCCAAGATATAGGTTTTTAGTGAAGGCACAAAAAGCTCGTACAGGCCGAACGATGAAATTGCAAGGCAAACACACCATATAGATATATATACGCTGCCGACAGTGAGCAATCTTCCTTTTCTTTTTTTTGTATAATAGAGATGCACTGCCATGATCACAGCGCTGACTAATACTGCCATAGTTTTCCGATTCTCCAAAGATTATTTTTACAACTGGATATTATGTTCCTATTTCTGGTCTTTCTTCTATAGCGCCAATTTATTTGAGAGGCACCATGTGAACACCTTATCAAGGGCCTTCATTTACAGAATTTTTTGCACATCTGATAGAACATTTCATTATCTTTTACTACTCGCTGAATAAATTCATCGCACCCCTTATCCAACTTGGCAAAGTCCAATGAATTGTACCAATTAAACAATTTGTTCGGGTCATTTATATTCTCAACATCAAACACAAATCCCATATGGTATTTTATAGATACCTCTTCCATATAAGTCTCCGGGCAAACCAAAATTGGGATATGAAGCTGACCGGAATGATATAATTTATTTGACAACGCATCATCCAAAAATCGATTATGGTTTCCATAGAGATTATTTATCATGTCAGTCTGCTTATAAAATTCCAATGTCTGCTCCGGTATAAAGCTGCCATGGAACTTCACATTAGATATATTGTTCTCCTCGCAAAAATTCTCAAGTATTTCGGCACCACGCCCAAAGTAGTTAATTGAAAATCGAGTATCATTAGCAAACCTGCGCAAAATCTTTTTATCCATCTCAAGGAAACGAATTGTACCGATAAATGAAATGTTTATCGGTCCATCATGCTTTCTGTTTCCCCTTATCTCCTCCACTTTCTCCGATAGAAACGGGGTATAATTATGAGCTACAACAAAATCTCCATTGGGCAGGAAGTTCTTATAAGCAGGAGAGGATATTACTGTGGAATACGCGGAAGCTATCGCTTTGCATTCTGTATTATAGAATATTTTAATATTCTCCAGGGTATAGTCTCTAATATCGATGATGTACTTACCTTTATACTTTTCTTGAAGAATGCTATTACAGAAAACTGCCGCATGCGTCTGCAGGAAAATCAACCCATCATAGTTGTTTTCTTTTATAGTATCTTTTATGTAATTTGTCGCTTTAATATATCCTAACAGCTTATCTATCCTGGAGCTTCTTTCCGTTAGCTTGTACTGAAAGCTATGCTTGGTACAGTCATTCAAGCCGTCGTTTTTCCCATCTACCGCGTCCCGATCCCAGTAAATCAAATCGCAGTGGTTCTCATTCTCAATTATTGCATTTACATATGTTTTCGCATACGGAAGCACATAAATATTGCAAAGACTAATTATTCCTATTGTTTTCACAATTCTTGTTTCCTCAAGCTTTAAGATTTAGCATGTACAGCAGCCGTTATATAAATCTTGACCGTATTTATATTAATGGTTCTTCTCAAATGATATAAAATCAATGAAAGCTGCTTAAGTAGTCACTTTTATTTCTGCGTAAACAGCTTTCAACTCTTATTTCGATATATAGACAAGTTCAAAAATAACAGTGGAATGGCATGGTATCGCTCAACTTAAGCCTTACGCCAAACCATCCGGTTAATGATTCCAACATATGACTGGATAATCTTAATAACCTTGGTACTCACGTTCTCGTCGCAATATGCCGGAACTGTTATACCGTCATCGCCATTGGCATGCATAGAAACAGCCAGATCCACTGCCTGAAGAATCTGCTCAGAAGTAATCGACCCTATGATGAACACGCCCTTGTCCATCGCTTCTGGACGCTCCGTAGATGTTCTGATACTAACCGCGGGGAACTTAAAGTATGCACCTTCTTCAGGAATAGTACCGCTATCACTTACTACACAGAAAGCGTTCTGCTGAAGATTGTTGTAATCGAAAAATCCAAGAGGCTTATGCTGGATGACACGACTGTCAAACTTAAATCCTCTGGCTTCAATAAACTTCTTAGCCCTCGGATGGCATGAATAGAGAATGGGTATATCATAATATTCTGCCATCGCATTCACGGCAGTCATAAGAGACATGAAATTGGATTCAATATCGATATTCTCTTCGCGGTGAGCAGACAAAAGAATATAATTTCCTGCTTCCAAGCCAAGATTCTTTAGTACAGTGGAGTTATTGATATTGTCTCTATTCGCCGTAAGAACCTCAGCCATAGTGCTTCCAACTACATAAGTGTTCTCAGGCCTAACTCCGGTGTCGAGGATGTAGCGGCGAGCATTCTCTGAATAACAAAGATTTACATCACTTGTTACATCGACGATTCTCCTGATTACCTCTTCAGGTAAGTTCTCATCCTTACAACGGTTACCAGCTTCAAGATGGAATACAGGAATCTTCAACCGTTTAGCACTAATTACACAGAGGCAGGAATTCGTATCTCCAAGAACAAGGATTGCATCCGGCTGTTCTTTAGCAAAAAGATCATAACTCTTTGCGATGACGTTACCCATCGTCTGTCCCAGGCTGTCACCAACAACATCCAAGTAGAAGTCCGGTGCGCGAAGGCCAAGGTCATCAAAGAACATCTTGTTCAGTTCGTAGTCGTAGTTCTGACCAGTGTGCACCAATTTCAGATTGAAATATCTATCGGCCTTCTTTATAATCTCGGAAAGCTTAATAATTTCCGGCCGGGTGCCCATAATAATCATCAGTTTCAGCTTCTTAACAACCTGCTTAGACATTCTATTTTTCTCCTTATTGTTATCGATTTTATTGCTATCTATCCTTTTTTAACGATAGCGGTAAATATCCGTATGCCTATCGGTCCATTGACGCATCTGTTGAATTTGTGTCTTATAGTCCGGTATGATTAGGCCATCAGGCTTCACAGGAATCAGCGATTTGTCGACCCGTTTGTTATCGATTTTCTTGATTGTCCGATTTCCAGGATAATACTCTTCAAAAAGCTGTAGGAGTTCATATTTACTGATAGCCGCATCTGGTACCAAATGAAATATTCCATGCGTTTGTTCTTGAACCAGCTTATCTATCTCCTTGGCAAATTCTACAGTAGTTAATCCCGTCCAAATAGCGTTACCAAATCCACCTGTTTCAGTTTGATTATAGAACCAGTTGAACAGTCCCTCTCCACCTTCTTCGATTTCCGGTCCAATCAAGGATGTCCGGATTGTAATATCCTTGTCGTTAACCAACTCTCCAATTACTTTTGTTCTGGCATAGAAACTTGGATCATCCGGAATATCATCTAATCCATACTGGCCACGAGAGCCTGAGAAAATACAATCTGTAGAACGATGTACAACGATAGTCTTTGTCCCTACTGTTAGTTGTTCCAAAAAATGAGGAAGGAATGAATTAACGAAACTTGCCCCTGTCTTATCTTCTTCAGCATACTGATTCACAATCGCAGCACAGTTGATAATTGCATCATAAGAACCGCTACGAATCTCATTTGCAATGATGTCTAACGAGTTATATGTTGGTGTGCAAATATCATGTACTTCGTGTTGCGCTTCCTGGAGCCATAGGCTAACAACCTGCCCAACCATCCCTTCTACATCTATGACTAAATACTTCATACGCTTTTTCCCATCTTCTTCAGTTCTGTTTGAATATACTCTGTTGTCAACAACTTCTTGACCATCTCATCGATATCGAGAAGCTTTGTATTATGACTTGTATAAGACTCATCCGCCTCGGTCTTTACAGTGCCTTTTAAGTAGAATTGATCATAATTGAGGTCCCGACTATCAGCAACTATGCGGTAATAATTTCCCATGTCTTCAGCTCTCAGAATCTCCTCCCTAGTTACAAGCGTTTCATAGAGTTTCTCACCATGGCGCGTTCCTATGATCCTTGTTCCTGTGTCTCCAAAGAGTTGTTGCACTGCTTTAGCCAGTGTCCCTATTGTACATGAATCTGCCTTCTGAACGAATAAATCACCGGGATTTGCATGTTCAAAAGCAAACATTACGAGGGCAACCGCTTCATCAAGGTTCATCATATATCTTGTCATGTTTGGGTCTGTAATTGTGATCTCATGTCCCTTACGTATTTGCTCACGGAAAAGAGGGATTACTGAACCTCGACTGCACATTACATTTCCATAACGAGTACAAGATAGAATAGTTCCACGCTCTGCTGCTACCTTTGCATTTGCATACATGACTCTTTCAGCCATGGCTTTACCTATACCCATAGCGTTTATTGGATAGGCAGCTTTGTCTGTAGAAAGCAATACAATCGACTTCACACCGTTAGCCACTGCAGCGTGTACTACATTGTCCGTTCCTTCAACGTTAGTCTTTACTGCCTGCATTGGAAAGAACTCGCAAGATGGTACTTCCTTAAGAGCGGCAGCGTGGAAGATATAGTCCACGCCAGGCATCGCGTCCATCAAGCTACTGATATCCCTAACATCTCCAATATAAAACTTAACCTTTCCAGCATATTCAGGATAATCTGCCTGTAACTCGTGACGCATATCATCCTGTTTCTTCTCATCACGAGAAAAAATCCTGATCTCCTTTATATCAGAGGTCAGGAAGTGATTCAAAACTGTGTGGCCGAAGGATCCGGTACCACCAGTAATCATTAGTGTCTTACCTTCAAATATTGACATACATATTCCTTCCTTAAATAATTCATCTTTGATAACTTTTCAACATTTCCAGAAAATCGATTTCCATAAAATCCATACATTTTTTTTTCACAAAATGCTCTTTAAAAAACTCTCTGCCTTGTTCACCCATATGCATAAGTTTATCCGGCTCATCCACGCATTTTTTCATCTGCACTGCTAGCGCATTTGCATTGTCTGCCTCAGCACAATAGCCACAACCTGCACTTTTAATCACATCCTGTGCATCCCCATTTATTGAGGCAAGTACTGGGCGGCCAGCTGCCATATATCCAGTAAGTTTTGCGGGTAGAGTCAGTCCCGTTGCATCAGTATTTGTCAAAGAGAGAAGACATACATCAGCAATTTTATAAAAATCAGGCATATCTTTTACCGGATGACGCCCATGAAACACTACTTTATCTGCTACTTTGCTTGATTGAGCTTTTTTTTTCAATTCATCTATAGCCGATCCATCGCCCACAAAATGAATTAGGAAATTCTTATATCCTTCTAATTTCTCGGCTGCTTCAATAAACAAATTGCAGTTTTGGGACACACCAATATTTCCCATAAATACGAAATCCACTATTCCATTATCTAATGGATGAGAATCAATGCCTAGATATGAATCATCTGCAAATTCAGCAACATATGATATCTTGTTTCCTCCTAAGCCAAACTCTTTAGTTAGATATTCCTTAAACGAGGGGCTTTTCACCGCAATATGTGTTACATTCTTATACACATATTTCGATACTTTTTTTGCCAATCCATATACTGGGGTCTCGCCAAGTGCATCTTTTGCTGATTCTGGCCATATATCACAACAGTAAAGATAAATAGGGATATTATGCTTTTTCCCAAATCTAATAGCAGGTATTCCCATAGTAACTGGCGAAAGCTGATATACAAAGACCAAGTCGTACTTATTACTGAATTTCTTCAGTTTCTTAGAAGCTTCAATAACGAAGCTGATATAATTAATAGCAAGATTCTTATTACCTGATTTTCTTGGCCTGATATTGCAGCGAACTATATTTACTCCATTAATCTGTTCCTTAAATTTATTCTCATATCCAGGATATATCTTCCCTGCAGGATAGTTAGGAAGACCGGTGAGAACTGTTACTTTATACCCTCGTTTTACCAAGTCGTCGCAAATATCCGTTATTCTAAACGGTTCCGGATAATAATATTGACATACCACAAGAATGTTCAAAACTTATTCTCCTAATCACTTATATTGGTCCCACTTGTCAGCTACGTATTCCCAAGGACCAAGATCGTCCTTATGATAGTAATATGTGCATTTCGCTTCTTTAAAGTCTTTAAGCCATTCTGCCAGCGTAACTTTTCCGGTATCCACACGTTTACCATAGTCTATGATCTCCGACATCGATGTGAACGGCTCGAAGGTCTTTCTGTCTGCGGAATCTATTTTTCCGTTCACCATACCTTTGATCCAGAGGTACGATTCCGCCATATCTGCAAAGTTTGTCGTGTGATTCCAAGCTGAAGCTCTGAAGTTGATCTCCAAGAAGTATGGTGTGTCATCCTTATCAATCAGAAACTCTACCTCAAAGATTCCTTCATATCCGATCTCCGAGAACATATCGCTTAACTTCTGCTTCATGTCCTCGTCATCAAACATCCTCACATCATGATACGGGCTATAGTAACCTTGAATCAGATACTTCCAGTTCATCGCCGTGATGAACTGCACATCATTTCCGTGATTAATTGCATAGCCCTGGATAGCCAGTTCGTTCTTCTTATCCACGAAGTGCTGAAGGAGAATAAAAGGACTCGTGATCTCTGTATAAGCTTTCTTCAGCTCATCTTTATCTTTGCAAATAAAAACATCCGATTTCCAAGAGCCGGAGTTGGGGGAAATATCTTTAGTTATGACCGGGTAAACAAGCCCTTCCGGAATCTCGCCAGGCTTTACCACGAAAGACTTAAGTGCCTTGAATCCCTGCTTTTCAGCAAGCTGCTGAACTTTGAACTTATCCATGAACTCACTAATGCGGCCAGTCGCTCCAGCGTTGTAGGTAATGAAGTGCTGCTTCACCTCTTCATATCGCTCATCGAAGAATCCGCAGGACTTATCATCTGAAAACACGATGAACGGCCTGTGATTATAATCGTAGTTTCCATACTCTCTGAGTAAGAGTTCATAGCCCTCTTCAACCGTATCAACACGATAGAGTTTTGAAATATACTTACTCTTCGTAGCAACTTCCCCACGCCGCTTCACAGAGACATAAATCGGATTGATGCCGTTCTGTCCCAAACCACGAATCATGCCAAGGGGATTGTAATGCTCTAACGCAAAAACTATACATTTATGTCCATTTATAGAATCGGTCATATTCTTACCTACGCTCTTTCATTATCGTAATATCGATCACTTACCTGCTTTATCCTTAGAATCAGTGCCCTTGGAACTCTCACCCTCAGAATCATCATAGCTTTCAACACCCTGCGGAAGCTTATACACATTGTCCCCTGAGATTACAGTTCTTATTATTCCGAAGAACACCTTACAATCGAGAGGGAACGACATGTGTTTGTAGTAGTCGCAGTCCATCTTAAACTGAAGCGTTCTGGATGCCATTGCCCTCAGATCAAGATCAACCGTGCAGAAGAGCCCCGGCGATATCTTATACCTGTCTTGGGACCGTTCAGGATGATCAACTTCTTTTTCCTCTTCCTTCAGAATCGGACGAGGGCCAATAATGCTCATTTCACCCTTGAGAATATTTATCAACTGCGGCAGTTCATCTAAACTGGTCTTCCGCAAGAAAGCTCCAACCTTCGTAATCCTGGGATCACCCTGATAAGTGTTCGTCCCTCCAATTGCATAAGCACTCGGAATCATGGTCCGAAATTTATAAACTGTGAAAGGTCTTTTCTTCTTACCCATTCTTTCCTGGGTAAATATTGCTCCGCCTTTACTATCAAAATTTATTGCAATGGCTATGATCGCCATTGGAATTGCCAGCACTATCAATCCAATGAAGGATAGGATGACGTCTATGAATCTTTTAATTACATGTCTGTACATGACTTGCTCTATCCACTTTCCTCCTAAACAGATTAGTGTGTCTCAAATACTACCTGGAATGCCTCTGCATATTTCAGTCCTGCCTGACAGCCACGGAAAGCTGCTAATCCTTCATATGCTTCTATTGACCTTGGATGTGGATAAGGACGAGTAACACCCTTGTAGGCGGCGAGTGCTTCTTCTTTCACTTTCATCCCCTCTTCCCCAATCTCCACGTAATAATTCGGTGTGAACCGCTTAGAAGAAGAATCGAGAGACCATTCCGTGGCTGAAGGAGTCTCCATATACATGAAGAGTTCCAGTCTGTACGGGGTTTCCTTACGCTGGAACAGTCTGCAAGCCGCTTGAGCAGCATAAGAAGTCGTAGCATGATCATTATTAGTGTCTGTAGGGTGATGGGTCACAATGGCCTCCGCTTGGAAGTCATCAATGCAAGATTCTATAAACTGTACGAGATCCAGATGAGGAACTGTGTTCATCTTTATGTTAGGAAAGTCCGCATGATAAACCTTCTGTACTCCGAGAATCTTCATAGCTTCTTCTTCATCAGATGAGAGCGTATTCGACAGGTTTCTTCTCGCTGCCGCCTGGCTAACCATGATAGCTACAGCTATGTTGTTACCCTCTTTTATTAGCTTATGGATCGTGCCTCCAGCTGCGTCTGACTCGTCATCTGGATGTGCTACTACAAACAAGTAATTCATGGTCTTCTCCCCAAATCTATAAATATGCTTCTACAGTTTTCTTCACCAGTACTTCAAGTCTTCGCTCTGTAAAATAATAAAAGCTCGGTTCTTCACCAAACTGTGTTTCATTGCAGCTATTCCGTTGTTCTGATCCGGTAGTTACTTCTTTCCTGGCGGTTCGAACATGCTGCTTTCCTGGATAGTTGTGTTTTCCGAAACCGTTACTTCCTGATGAATCACAGCTCCAACACCGATAGTACAGAACTCACCTACAGAACTTGAAGACCTTATAACAGCGTTTTCGCACAAGAGGCAGTAGTTTCCAATCTTTGCTACGTGTCCAACAACTACACCCGTACTGATGATGCTGCCAGTACCTATCACCGAAAGCCCTTCAATAGAACTGAACGGAAAGATTACACATCCTTCGCCAATCTATCTGTATTTACTCACATTTACACGTTGGCTGATCAGAGTTGCAATCTTTAAAACCTGTGACTTCATTTTATCCAGCAAATCGCATCTTTTCTGGTTATCTCCCAAAGCCACAAACGCCGTGTCATATTTGTCTCTCATCTTCTCGATATCTTCAATCTTCCCGATAACCGGGCAATCGCAGATCGTCTCTCCTACACATCCATCGTCAAGAAAAGCAATGCTCTCATAACATTCCATACTTCTGGCGATCTCCAGGCAGCTCATACCATGTCCGCCTGCGCCTATTATCAATATATTCAAAGTACATTAACCCCGTTCTACAAGCTTTCTTTTCAGTATTACGATCCATCGACCGACAAGCACACCTACGGCTCCGCCTAATGTATTGTGTATTATATCTGCGGTTTCGAGAATTCCTACACGTAGTAACGCTTGTGATACTTCTACAGCGGTTGAGAAAAGGAAAAGAAATAACACGGCAAGCGCAGCACCGTGCTCCTGCTTCGTGCTCAACAGTCCCATGCAGATACCAGATGGCAGGAACAAAATCAGGTTTTCACATATTTCAGGAATCATCGACCAACTGCCTTGCAACAGCAACTGATACGGATCTAGAAGATTGAGATTCACATGCTGTCCCCCAGTAACCGGTCTTGCCATCACATTAGCCGAAAAAACCAAGTAGAGGAAGATAAGCAAAATCGCTGTGATGATTCGTTCACGTATTGTATTCTTACCAGGGAGCAGAACAATGAGCAGGCAAATCATTGCAATAAAGATTGACATCGCCTTATACTCGACCGCCCCGGCAATCGCATAGTTCAGATAATCCCAGATATCGCTAATCAGGTAATCCAATAACTATATCCTCTTGTACGGCTGTACAATGCCAGTCTCTCTACAGTTGCATTCTCGCGAGTCTACAATTCTCCACGTCGTTGTCTACGTAGTACCCTATGTTAACCGACCCACTACATCCGTTTAATCCATGCTGTCTTCTTGTCTAACTTTACAAACTCTTTTTGTCAATTTCATGGCCTTTTACGCGGTTAAAAGAGCAGATTTTTGGTTATGTTGCAAAGCGTATTGGTGCAGGTTCATTGTACCGATGTTATTGCCGTTGAAGCTGATACAGTTCCAGTCACCAAAGGTGCCGGTCTGCCTTCCCTTATAGGTCGCTCCCAGGCTTTCGGCTGCGTCTTCGATGATTTTGGCTCCATGTGCATCACACACGGCCTTCAGTTCATCAATTTTGCCCGGTGTTCCGTAAAGATGGGCAACGATGACGATCCTCACATCCGGGTAAAGGCCAAAGGCTTTTTCCAGTGCCACGGGGTCCATGTTCCAGGTGTCGTATTCGGTATCGATAAAGACGGCTTCACCATTTTCATAGGCAACGGGATTGATGGTGGCGTCAAAGGTCATGTCGGAACAGAAGACCTTATGGCCCTGTACGGCCCCGACACCGGCCCGCGGCTGGCCGTAGAAATGTTCCCCGGCGAGCTTCATGGCAAGGTGCAGGGCTGCGGTGCCGCAGGAAAGGCCCACGGCATATTTGCATCCCACCTTTTCTGCAATGGCTTCCTCGCAGGCGTTGATGTTGGCACCCACGGTTGACATCCAGTTGGTGTCAAAGGCTTCTTTCATATAGGCCAGTTCCGGCCCATGCATGGTGGGGCTGGACAGCCAGACTTTATTTTTAAATGGTTCGATCTCTTTGATTTTTTCTGGAATGAACATGTTCTCTGCTTTCCCTTTTATATACGATGGTATTTCCATCATGTATTTATAAATTAACTTTTACTGTTTCTGATTTAGAGCGTGCTTCGCCATTCACAGACCCGCTTTCGTAAAAAACCACTGCCTGTGTTCTGGCTCACATCTGTTCCCCACCTTCCCTCCGCTGCCCCATAGCATACGGTGTTCCAGTGGCTACTTGTCTCTAAATCCTTCACTTCTTATTGCTTTTCTTCGTCTGCTTTTTTTACTATCTCAATCCCCACATGGATCACGCTGTTCCCCAGCATCTCCGACCGGATCATGGCCTTCCGTTTGTGGAAGTTGAATCCAATAATCTCGCCCTCAAAGTCCTTGAGGTCCCCGGACACGATGGTCACGTGGTCGCCCTTCTTGTAGGGCACGTCGGATTCCATCATCACCTGGCTCACGCCGAAGGTGTGGTCACCGCGGTTTCCGCCGATTCTGCGGATGAAGGTCTCTTCTTCCGGGGTCAGAGTGTTGTAGTCCACTTCCTGATCTCCCAGCAGTCTGGCAAACATGGGGATGGCCTTCAGGGCGTAGAAGAAGGCGGTGACGTCTGTTGTTTCTACAAACAGATACCCGGGAAACAGGATTTCTTCCTGCTTGTTCCAGGCGCCTTTGTAGCGCTTTAAGACCTCGCGCTTGGGCAGGAACACCTCGGTGATGAGCCCCGGCTCGGCGAGCTGGTCCATATAGCGGATCAGGTTGCTCTCCTTCCGGGTGGTAGTCTGGATGGCTACGATGGCCATTACGGCATCCTGCGGCATGAGGGGATGATGGCCCCCAGCCGTTCCTGCTGCACCGGGCTGAGCTTGCCCTGGCTGGCGGCTTTCTTCTGCCGGTCCAGCCACAGGCGCATACGCCTGCCTTCCCGCGTGGGGATGTCCTTGGGGATATCGGCCTGGCCGGTGGTTCTCACGTAATGCTCCACGGCCTGGTACTGGTTCTCCCAGGCCCGCTCACTGGCTGTGTGCCAGTCCATGCCGGCGGCTTCCAGTTTTTTTACCTGCTCATCGGTCAAATGCTTGTTCCTGACCTTGCCCCTGTAGATGCGGCGTTGTTCATTGAGCCACCGGGCCAGCCAGACGCTGTCGGCCTTGTAGTCCGCCGGCGGGTTCAGGTCGCCGTGTTCTTTAAAATATTCCTGGCACAGGGCCAGGTGGGTTTCAAAGGAATCCGGCGGGTTGAAGTCATAACCGATGGCTTCCAGGGCGGCCCGTCGTTCTTCGGGCTGCTCGATTTTGCGCTGGCGCACCAGCCATTTGTACAGGTTGAAGCCCTGGGGGCTGGTGTAGCTCACCGGCGGGTTCAGGTGGCCGTTGGCTTCATAGTAGGCCCTGGCCTGTTCGTAGCCGTACTGCCAGCGTCTTGTGTAGGCGTCCTCCCAGATGAAGTGGATGGCGTCCAGCCGGTCGATCTGGTCCGGAGTCAGGTCCGCACACTGGGGCATCTGCCCGCTGCGTATGGCCCGGATGCGTCTCACCCAGGCCCCGGTCTTGAGGCCATCCGCGGTGATGTAATCCTTGGGGATGTCACAGTCCCCGTGGGTGTCGACATACTGGACGCAGGCCAGGTACTGCTGCTCCCAGTTCAGTGAAAATTTATCCCAGATCATGCCGATGGCATTAAGCTGCTCTATTCGCTCTGGCGTCAAAGTGGCGGAGCGCTGGCCCCGGCGCTTGATCTGCCTTTGATTTTCGATCCAGCCCCCCAGGGCGATGCCGCTTTCGGTGGTGTAGCCCACCGGGATGTCCAGGCTGCCGTGTTCCTGATAGTAGGCTTTGGCTGCCTCAAAGTTTTTGACCCACTGCCGTTCGGTGTGGGGCTCCCACACCATGCCGATGGCATCCAGCTTCTTAATGCGGTTTTCGCTTAAGTTGCCGTACCGGGTGCCGGCCCGGACCTTGCGCTGGGTGGCGATCCAGCCTCCCAGGGCATAGCCTTCGGGGGTGGTGTAGCGAACGGGCACTTCCAGATTGCCGTGTTCTTCGTAGTAAAGTTCGGCGTGACGGTACATCTGGTTCCAGCTGGCTCCCAATGTTTCATTGAGCTCGGAGAAGAGCCTGCGGCAATCCTGGACCTCATCGATCAAGGTGAAGCTTTCTTCCACGATCTGGTCCTTTTCTCCCCGTTCCCTATACAGGCACAGGGCATCCCGCATTTCGTTCTGGATGGTCTGGATGCTGTACAGGTTGTCGAAGTTGTTGATGATGTCGAAGATAATGGGTTCTCTGCCTTTTCCGGCGGACAGGGCCCGGCCGATCTGCTGTTTGTAGATGATCGGGGATACGGTGGGCCGGAACAGGATGACCCCGGCCACGTCGTCCACGTGGATGCCTTCGTTGAACATGTCGATGCAGTAGAGCAGCTTCAGGTGGCTGCTGTGGTCGGCCTTGAAGGCGGCAAAGGCTTTATCCGTCAAGGGGTCTTCGGAGTAGGCGGTGTAGATGTGTGGATTTGCATCCACCTTGTGGAACCATTTGTCTGCCTGGTCCTTCATCGCCGCCATGTGTTCGGCGTTGGCGCAGAAGACCAGGTATTTGCCCGTAGGATCTGGCATATGCCGTGCAAAGATGTCGTCCAGACCATCGGCCTTTTCCAGGGCCCGGCGCAGCTTTTCCAGCAGGTCTTCGGCGGCGTCCCGGGTGGCGGGGCTTTTGGCTTTGCGAATGCGCTTTTCGTACTTATTTAATTCCTTCTTATATTTATAAACGGTGGTGATATATTTGGGTGCGGCTAGGATGCCCCGGGAGATGGCTTCTCCCAGGGTCATTTCCGACGCGATGTGGTTGTCGAAGAGTTCATCGGCCATGTCCCGCTGATTGTCCAGGTAACGGATGTTGGTGGCGGAGAGACCGAGGATGGACACGTCGGGGTAGGTTTTTAAGAGGGCGTCCACGCCCTTCCCCCATTGTTCGGCGCCGCAGCGGTGGAATTCATCGAGGATGATGAAGTGAGGCTTGAGTTCGGAAAGATCCTCTTGTGTAAGGCCCATCAACCGGGCGTATGTTAAAAAGGCCACGTTTTGCGGGTCTTCCCCGCCGGCGGCCTGAAGGTTTTCGATTTGGGTTTTGAAGATGGCCTCGCTGGGGCCAAGCCAGATGATACGAGCCTTGGGATGGTCCGATGCCAGTTTGAAGCCAATAAAAGACTTGCCCGTGCCGGTGGGATAGATAATGGCAGCTTTGCCACTCTCCTCCATCACGGCCAGGGCAGCTTCATAAGCCTTCTGGTTGTGTGAAAATAATTGGACGGTCATTTCATTTCCTCTGCTTCATTTCCTGTGTACATCAACGTCTTTTTTTATGACGATAAATCTAAAGTTTCCATAAATAATATTTATAGTATATATCAAGAAAAAATAAATATCAATAGTCTGTTCTCATTTCCTTAAGATATTAATAGTATAGGTGTATAGTTATAGGGGGTGTCCAATCCAATGAGTGATATAAAAAACACGGTGGGCCACCGCCTGTGGTTGCGGCGCCGGGAACTGGCGCTGAGCCAGGAACAGGTTGCGGAACGGGCCGGAGTCCATCCCACTTACATCGGGCAAGTTGAACGGGGAGAAAAAAATCCAACCATCACCAGTGTCGCCAAAATTTGTGCGGCTCTGGATTATCCAATGGAGCAGCTTTTTGATAAAATAATCGTAACTGACGAAGCAGATGATGCCACTCGGATTCCCAAGGAGTGCTACGATCTGATTCTGGAACAGAAACAAGAAGATCAGGAAATGCTGCAAAAGATTTTGGAAAGTACCATCGCGTACAAAGCAAATTAGATAGTCAAAGTAAATAAAGACGCAGGGAAAATAAAGACGCAAAAAACAGAACGAGCGCATGAAAAACGGCACACCCCCCTTCTTGGTTGGGATGGTCCCTTCATGCGCTCTTTTTTGTTGGCTTAACAAGCCATCTAATTAATGATTAATCGAAATGTGATTCCCTTACTCCTCCCCCCCGCAAAACCGCACCAGCGTATCAAACAGCTTTTCCGGATCCACTGGCTTGGCAATATGGGCATTCATGCCGGACTCCAGGCTTTTCAGCACGTCATCATCGTAAGCGTCGGCCGACATGGCAACGATGGGGATGGTCCGGGCATCGGGACGGTCCATGCCCCGGATGGCCCGGGTGGCGTCCCTTCCATCCATGACGGGCATGCGGATATCCATGAGGATGGCGTCAAAGGTGCCGGCAGGCTCTTCGTTGAAGCGGTCCAGCCCCTTTTGCCCGTTTTCCGCGGCGGTCACCGTCATCCCCTCCATTTGGAGGAGACGGGTGGCGATTTCCCGGTTCATGGCATTGTCCTCGCACAGCAGGATGTGCCGTCCCCGGAGGCTTTGTGTTTGGCGCTCCCTTTCCTTTTCCCGGGCCAGGCTGTCGTCCACCCGTTCAAAATCCAGCTCGATCACGAACTCCGATCCCACGCCCAGTTCACTCTTCACAGCGATGGTGCCGCCCATGAGGTCCACCAGCTTTTTGACGATGGACAGTCCCAGACCGGAGCCCCCCACGTCCGCCGTGGCGTCGGTGCGTTCCTGGCTGAAGGGCTCGAAGATATTGGGCAGGAAGTCCGCGCTCATGCCGACCCCCGTGTCCCGCACGGTCAGGCGGTCCCGCAGGCGGTTTTTCTCCAAGGCCACACATTCCACCGACAGGGTGACCTCCCCTCCCGGAGGGGTGAACTTCACCGCGTTGGACATCAGGTTGATGAGGATTTCCTGGAGGCGCAGGGCGTCCACGTTGATGGTGGCCATCAGCGCCCGGCTGTTGTCCACCGTCAGTCGGACCCCCTTTTCGTCCGCAACGGGCTTGATGGACGTGAGAATCCGGCGGATGACTTCATTGCACCGGACCGGTGCCGGCTTGAGGATGACCTCCCCGGTTTCAATCTTGGACAAATCCAGGGTATCGTTGATCAGGGTCAGCAGGATATTCCCCGCCCGGCCGATTTTTTTCAGGTAGGCCGCCGCCTGGGCCGGGTCATCGGTCTGGGTGGCCAGCCGGGTGTATCCCAGAATGGCGTTGAGGGGGGTGCGCATATCGTGGCTGACGTTGGACAGGAAATCCGACTTCATGGCGTTGGCGTGCTCTGCCTCCTGGAGGGCCCGGCGGATGCGGGCGGTCTGTTCCCGTTCCTGGAGGAAGGCGTCGGTGATGTCCGTCCGGGTCATGAGGATTTCCTCGTGATGCTCATCCAGATAGCGGAAGGTGAGCTGCTTCCGGCGTTCATGGCCCGCCCCGTCCCGGCTGGAATAGGTAAAAACGTAGTCCTCGTGGGCGGCCAGCTCCCGGGTCACCTGGGACAATGTCACCCGGGGCAGCACATCCTTCCAATCCGCGTCATCGGCCATGGTGCCCACCACCTGGCGGATGGTGGCGTCGTAATCCCGCTCCTCCCCGCCGTCGGTGGACTGCACTTCCCGGTTGGAGCAGTAGTACCCGATGTGGTGGGTTTTGACATTGATGAGGGCGATGCTGTCGTGCTCCCGCTGGGTGATGGCGGCGATGATTTCCTCTTCCTTCCTTTCATAATCTGCGTCCACCGAATAGGCCACGGCCTCGACGATGCGGCTCATGGGGTCCTGGAGCATGTTGACCGAGGTATTGACCCAATGGGAATCCCCGTTGTCCATCACCCGGCGGTAATTCATGGACAGACGGGTCTGTCCGTGGGCGAAGGCGTCCAGCAGGGCCGTCCGGTTGAAGACCCGCAGAAAAGCCTGGCTTTCCCCAATATCGGGGATGATGGCGGCGATGTTGGCAAAGAGGCCGTCCACCGTCCGCGCACTGATCAGGTTTTGGACCTTGGTGGAGGTGCCGTGGCCGTCGCCGCAGCGATTGTCTGTAAGATTGAGGCGGAAGGTGCACAGTGCCCGGGGATTGGCCGCCAGTAAATCCTGGAGGGAATGGCGGTATTTGTCGTTTTCCCGCTTTTCCTCGGTGATATCCCGTAGGATGCCGAAGGCCTTTTCCGGCTTGCCCTGGGCGTCCCGCACCACGGTGAACACCGCCCGGTTGAAGCGCGCCGGCGCACCGGGGCCCGGCTGGGTCCAGAATTCCGCGGTGGACACGGCCTTCCCCGAATGGATATCCTCAAAGAGCCTGCGCACCACGGGCCACTCGCTCTCCGGCGAATTCCAAAAAAGGGATTCGGGCACCCCTTCCACCACGTCGGGCAGTCCGGGCAAAACGGCACTGCTTTCCTGACGGGTCAATACCCGGCCGGGGATGTCGTAGGACCAGACACCCAGGTCGGCACCGCCCACGGCGACCTTGTACATCTCCCGGCTGTCCCGCAGCTTGTTCTGCAGCTCGCGGTTTTCGGTCACATCGTCCACGTACTGCACCATGGCTTCCCGGCCGAACCAGGACATGAAGCCACCGGCGATGTGCTGGTAAAGGCCCCGGTCCTTAAAATACCGGTCCATCTCGTACAGCGCGCCCGGCTGGACCCTGCCTATAAAGCACCATTCACAGGGAGCGTCATTCCCCCGGATGTACTCGTAGCATTTCCGGCCGGCAAAATCAGGCCCGTTGCCTTTGACGTATTCCCGGGCGGCCCGGTTGGCGTACAGCATCTCATGGGTCCGGCAGTCGCTGACGTAAATCATGGTATTGGAATGATCCAGCAATTCCTGATAGTTGGACAGATATTCCCGCGAAAGCCCCTTTGCCCTTTCCAGGCCCTTATCGGTTGGTTCCATTGACCCCACCTCACCTTTGCATGTTATGGGTTTATTGTAACGCTGTTCTTGCTTTTTTTCAACGTTTCTGAAAAAAATATCAGGCAATAAGCACCGAATTGGCCATGACCGCGGCGGCCACGGCGATGGCGGAGTCATCGGTGTGGAAGCGGTCCTGATGGAGGGCTACCCCCTCTTCCCCCGGTGGGCAGCTGCCGAACCAGTACAGGAAGGACGGCTGCCACGGACCACCGCCAGTACGCCGGTTTCCACCGGCAGATCCAAAATCTCCACCCCGGGCAGGGAGTTCAAAAATCCGCTAATCCGCCGGGTCGTCTCAAATTCCTCATTGGACACCTCCGGATGGAGGACAATGTCTTTAAATTCCGCGCCCTTTCCCGGGCCGGCGCCAACCCCGGCCCATCAGATCCCGGTAAAATACACCCCGTGGCAAGGGGCCTTCCACAGGGCCAGCAGCTCATCGTCCATGCGGGCCAAAAAGAGCTGGAAGCCCGCCGCCTCCTGGACGGTCAGGATGTCCCCGATGCGGTTGGCCACGATGTCGATGCTCCGCTCCTTCAGATAGGCCGCGCATTTCCGGTAGATGATGAACAGCTCCATCAGGGTGGTGGACCCCATGCCGTCCAGAATCACCATGACCTTTTCCCCGTTTTGAATGGCGAGGTCCCGGAGCAGGGGGCCCAGCATGATGACGGTGGTTTCGTCAGCGGTGCGCAGCTTCTGGCGGCCGCCGCCTTCCTCGCCGTGCTGGCCCATGCCGATTTCCATGTCATCCTCGCCGAATTCCGCCAGCCGCTTCCCCGTCACCGGGTGGGTGGCCCCCCAGACGCCCACCGTCAAGGTCGCCATCTGGTCCGCAAAGCGCTGGGCGATGGCTGCCACCTCGTCCAGGCTCTTGCCCGCGGCGGCCGCCGCCCCGGCGATCTTATAAACCGGCACGCAGCCCACCAGACCCCGCCGGTTCGACGCCTTCTGCCGGGGGGCGTTGGAAATGTCGTCCTGGGTGACGATCATGCGCACGTCGATGCCCCGCCTGGTGCATTCCTCCACCGCCCGTTGGCCGCTGAGCAGGTCCACCGCGTGGTTCAGGACCACCAGCAGCACGCCTTTGCCCCGGTCCACCCGGGTGATGGCCTCGATCGTCGGCCCCGCCGACGGCGCCACGAAGATATCCCCGGCCACAAAGGCGTCCAGCAGTCCTTCCCCCACGTAGCCGATGGCGCAGGGCTCGTGACCGGACCCGCCGAGGCTCACCAGTGCCACCCGGTCCGCCTCGTCGATTTTAGGGTTCACCACGATCCGATTCTTTTCCAGCCGGACCATCGATGGGTTGGCCAGCGCAAAGCCCTCCAGCAACTCGTCGACCACCGCTTCCGGGGCATTGATAAATTTTTTCATGCGCTTCCTCCCCTCTATCCGCTCACGGTCATTATTAAAATGGCCATCGGATTAAACATTGTTATTATATCACGAAAACATTAACAAAAGATGAAATCCCCCGGCGATGGCCGTCTCACCGCGCCATCGCCACAAGCCGTTTGACGAAGTCCGTGGCCGGAGCCTCCAGCAGTTCCTCCGGCGGGGCAAACTGCTGGATTTTCCCGTCATCGATGACCAGGACCCGCGTGCCCAGCTTCATCGCTTCGGAAATGTCGTGGGTGACGAACAGGACGGTGATTCCGGTCTTTTCATAAATCTGACGCAATTCGATCTGCAGCTGGCTGCGGGTGATTTCATCCACCGCGCCGAAGGGTTCATCCATCAAAAGGATTTCCGGCGAGGCGGCCAGGGACCTGGCGATGCCCACGCGCTGCTGCTGGCCGCCGGACAGCTCCGCGGGATACCGCTTCCGCATCTCTTCGGGGAGCCCCACGATCTGCATCCACTTGGAGACGGCATTCTTCGTCCGCTGGCGGTCATTCTTATTGAGCAGGCTGGGCACGTAGGCGATGTTCTGCTCCACCGTCATATGGGGGAACAAGACGCTGCCCTGGATGGCGTAGCCGATGTTCCGCCGCAGGTCATCCTGGTTCCGGTCCCGGATGTTTTCACCGTCGACGTAGATATTCCCGGCCGTGGGGATAATCAGACCGTTCACCATTTTCAGGATCGTGGTCTTCCCCCCGCCGGAGGACCCGACGATGGTGATGAATTCACCGCGCTCGATGGTGAGATTGAAATCCTCCAGGATCGTCTTATCACCGTACGCCTTCTTGATATTTTGGAATTGAATGGCCGCTGTCATTGGTTTCCGCCTCCTGCATTCAAAAGCTTATGTTTCTTCAAGAAATCTTCGGCAACCGCTTTGGGCTCCTTGCCTTCTGATTCCACCGCGTTGTTCATTTTGGCCATATCGTCGTCGGAAATCGTGTCCTTGAGCTTTTCCAGGGTGGGCTGCAGTTCCGGATACTTTTTCAGAACCGCTTCCCGGACGACCGTGCCGCAGCGATAGGAGGGGTAGAACTGTTTGTCATCCTTCAGGACGACGAGGTTCGAAGTGGAAAGCTGCCCATCCGTCGTGAAGATCACCACCACATCGATCTTCCCTTCATTAATCGCCTGGTACTTGAGGCCGATATCCATGTCCATGGTCTTCTGGAACTGGTAGCCGTACGCGTCACTCAGGGCCTGATAGCCGTCCTGCCGCTCAAAGAAATCGTACTCCGCCCCAAAGACGAGCTGGTTGGAAACCGCGCTGAGGTCGGAATAGGTCTTTAAATTGTACTTATCCGCCACTTCCTTTCTCACGGCGAGGCCGTAGGTGTTGTTGAATCCGTACATGCCGACCCACTTCATTTTCAGCTTGTCATTGTATTCCTTCTGAAGGGTATCAAACAGGGACTCGGTGTACAGGCCGCTCTTTTTCAGCACCATGTTCCAGCCCGTCCCCGTATACTCGGGATAAAGGTCGTACTCGCCCTTTTCCATGGCGGGCTCGATATTGGAGGTGCCGCCGCCGATGCCCTGGGTCAGCTCCACATTGAGGCCCGTGTCCTGTTCAATGAGCATCTTCAGCATCTCTCCCAGGATGTACTGTTCCGTCATGGGCTTTGTGGCGATGTGGATGGTATCCTGTTTCCGGGTCTGTGCGAAAACACCGCCGACGATGCCCACACACACACAGACCGCGACGACGGCCAGCACGCGGCTGTTTTTGCCCTTGCCGCTCCTGCGCTGGCTCATACTGTTTTCAAGGAGGCCCAGCAGGAAATCCATCACCAGGGCCAGCAGGGCGATGAGCAGGCTGCCGACCATGGTCATCGCCGTATTGTTGGTGGTAATGCCCCGGTAGATGGCGACGCCCAGGCCCCCGGCTCCGATGAAGGAAGCGATCCCGGCCAGGGCGATGGTCATCGTCACCATGCTCCGTATCCCGGACAGGATGACCGGCATGGCCAGGGGCAGCTTGATACGCCATAAGATCTGGGACTCCGTGCTGCCCATCCCCTTGGCCGCCTCCAGAATGGCGGGATCCACGTTGGTAATCCCCGTGTGGGTATTGCGCACCATCGGCAGCAGGGCGTAAATCGTCAGGGCGATGATGGCCGTGGCATTGCCCACGCCGGAAAAGGGGATCAGGAACCCCAGCATGGAAATGGACGGGATGGTATAAAGAAAATTGATGACGCTTAAGGTTGGCTTGGCGGAACGCTGGAACTCACTGATGAGGATCCCCATCGCCCCGCCGATCACCAGCGCAATGAGGATGGCGATCAGGGAAATCGCAATATGCTCCCACAACAAATTGAGGAAGAGCAATTTCTGACTGTAAAAAGTCGACCACATGGCTTGTAACATCTTTGTTTACCTCTCCTTCTCGTTTCTATCTTTTATAAATGCATGGCCGTTACAAAATTCAATTTTATTTTATCACGAAAACATTAACAATATATAAATAACAAAGCCCTGCGACGGTTTCCCATCGCAGGGCTATTAAGCTAAAAAATCATTTTTCATCGATGCCCATCAGCTGGACACCGGTCCATTCTTCAAACATTTTGACCACACAGCTGAAATCCACCCGGCCATTGCCGCTGGAGGACTGGATGTCGAACATCTGGTAGGAGGTGTTGCCGTAGAAGCAGGGCACCTTGGTTTCCTTGGCCAGGGCCGTGTACAGGCCGATGTCCTTCATCATGAGGTCCACCGCCATGTTCATGCCCTGTCCGGTGAAAATCAATTTGGGGAACTTGTAAGTCGTGGCGTTGGAGGAACCGCCGCTGCTTCCGATGATGTCCGTGGCCACCCGGGGATCGATGCCGGCCTTCACCGCCACCGATAAGGCTTCCGCCGACGCCAGCAGGCAGGTGCAGGACAGATAATTGTTGATGCACTTGATGGCGTCCCCCGATCCGCAGGGACCCACGTATTTCACCTTTTCCGGGGCGCCGATGGTTTCCAGGACGGGGCGGACCTTTTCAAAGACTTCCTTTTTCCCGCCCACCATCACCGTCAGGGTCTGGTTGATGGCTCCTGCCTGGCCGCCGCTGATGGGTGCGTCGATCATATCGATGCCCTTGGCTTCCAGATCCGCGTTGATCTTCTTCGTGCTGCTGGCGTCGGCGCTGGTCAGGTCGATGACCACGGTGCCCGGGCGGGCGTTTTCAAGGATCCCGTCCACGCCGTAAACATTCATTTCCACCTGCTTGGAGGTGGGCATGCTGATCATGATGATGTCACTGGCCGCAAACAATTCCGCCGGCGACGCCGCTCCCGCACAGCCATTGTTCAGCATTTCATCGTACAGGGCGGTTTTCGCCTTTTCGTCGGGAGCCAGGGGAATGAAGCTGCAGCTCTGGTCGATTTCCCGGCGATAGGTCGGCAGCACCATGGTATAGCCCTTTTTAAACAGCCCGTAGCACATGGCAAAGCCCATGGTTCCCAAACCGATAAATCCAATTTTTTCTTTACTCATTTTATTGCCTCGCTATTTTTTATTTGTCACTTTTTTCGTTGAAGCATGACACATTTCAACACAGTAGTGACACATTCCTTCAATAATTCATTTCAATTCATCTGTTTATAGACGCAAAGACACAATCCATGATACAATATAGACATCGAGGAGGGGTCTTATGCCAAACCATACAAACACATCGGTCTTTCCCATCGCGGGAGAAAAAGACTTTCACCAACATTATAAGAAAAACCGCTGGAATTTTTCCTATTTGGACCGCAATTTAAGAAAAATATTTGAAAGTTCCTCCGGCAAGCGTCACGCGGCCTACGCTTACTTTGATTCCGAGGGCTACCTGCTCAACCTCTACGGAAACAGGGAGGGACTGTCCACTTTAAAGGAAAGCGGCTTCGTCGAGCGCATGATCTGGACCCGGAAGACCGTGGGCAGGAATGCCGTTACCACGGGTCTGGAAAAGAACATCGCCGCCTCCAGCGTCGGTGATCAAAACGCCTTTCCGGCCCTCAAGGATTTCGCCATCTACTTTTCCCCTGTCCACCTGCTCAACAACAGCATCGACACCCGGGAAGCCAAAACGGAAATGGCCCTGGGAGGCATCGCCGCCATCGTGCCCGTGGCCTTTGAAAATCCCGATTACCTGATGATGGTCGCCGCCCTGTGTCACGATGTATCCATGACCCTCCACTTCAACCAGTCGACCATGCAGCTTTACGAACGGGAAAACACCGGCCTCCTGGTGGTGGACACCAGCATGTCCAAGGGAAAATCCACCATCACCTACGCCAACGACACCCTGTTCAAGGCCCTCCAGATTCCCCGGGAGGACCTGGCCTTCAAATCCCTGTCCATCCTGCTGGCTCCGGAAAAGAACGAACAGTTCTGGGAAATCCTCAATAAGAACTGCCACGTCACGGAGATTCCCGTCACCCTGGATGTCCGGGGCAAAAGGGTGAGCTGCATCGTGTCCAGCAACACCTTTTACCAGCCCAGCATCAATGCCACCGGCATCATCGCCTTCATCACGACGCCCCAGCTGGAAAGCCAGAAGATATCCCGGAAGATGGGCAACACCGCGGTCCTGTCCTTTTCCAGCATCATCGGCCTGAGCGGCGCCATCCAATCGGCCATCCGCAAGGCCAATCTCATCGCCAACACCGACAGCAACGTCATGATCCTGGGGGAAAGCGGCGTGGGCAAGGACGTGTTCGCCCAGGCCATCCACAACGCCAGCCGGCGGAAGAACAAGCCCTTCATCGCCGTGAACTGCGGCGCCCTTCCCCGGGAGCTCATCGCCAGCGAGCTCTTCGGCTACGACAGCGGCGCCTTCACCGGGGCCAAGAAAAACGGCAACATCGGCAAGTTTGAGCTGGCCAACGGCGGCACCATCTTCCTGGACGAAATCGGCGACCTCCAGCTGGACCTCCAGGCTACCCTGCTCCGGGTGGTGGAACAAAAGCAGCTCATGCGCCTGGGCAGCAACCGGCTCATCGACGTGGACGTCAAAATCATTTCCGCCACCAACGCGGATCTGCCCCACATGATCGAGCAGAAGCTTTTCCGCTCCGATTTGTTCTTCCGCCTGAGCACCCTCAAGCTGCCCCTGCCGCCCTTGCGGGACCGGGGCCAGGACATCATCCTGCTGGCCAATTATTTCATCCAGTCCATCTCCCGGCGCATCGGCCGTGGGGAACAGATGGTCCTGTCCGACGAGGCCGCCCACCTCCTGATGACCCTGCCCTGGCAGGGCAACGTCCGGGAGCTGCAGAATCTGATTGAGTGCATCGTCCAGCTTTACCCGGAACAGATCATCCTGCCCGAACACATTTTGGAGAACATCACCCCTGAAACATCCTATTCCGTCATGGCGGGCCATACGTACATGCATTCAGGCCCGGCATCCATGCCGCCGGTCATGGGCCGGAAGAAGCTGACCCGGGAGGACATCCTGAACGCCCTGGAAAAATGCGGCGGCAACAAGAGCGAGGCCGCCAAATACCTGGGCATCGCCCGGAAGACCCTCTACCGCAACATGGAAAAGCTTGACCTCTAGCGGGGTGGCAAATAAAATGCGTGTCCGGTGTCCGTGGCGTTAAATGGCGCGAACACCGGACCCACAATGGACACATCAAGACCAGGCCTGTAAAAACCTGGTCTTTTTATGATTAAACAGAAGGGGGAGTCGTGTATGGATTTCGATTATTTCTGGGAGTCCCTTCCGAATAATCCTCTGGCAATGGTGCGGCGCTGGATCTGATTGGTTCCGCTGAAGATCTGGAAGATCTTGGCGTCGCGCATGTATTTTTCGACGGGGTACTCTTTCATATAGCCGTACCCGCCCAGACACTGGACCGCGTCCACGGTGGTCTGCATGGTATTGTCGGACACGAAGCACTTGACGACCGAACTGTCAAATCCCTTGTTGGTTCCCTTTTCGATGGAGGCGATGGTTTCATAGACCAGCGCCCGGGAGGCCGCGGTGCGGATCTGCATATCGGCCATCAGGAAGGCCAGGCCCTGCTGGTCGCAGACCCGTTTGCCGAACTGGCGGCGTTCCTTGGTGTATTCCACAGCGGCGTCCAATGCGGCCTGGGCGATGCCCAGACAAACCACCGACCCCATGGACCGGCCATCCTGGCTGATGACACCCAGGCCGGCGCCGAAGCCCTTGCCCACTTCCCCGATCACGTGGTCCGCGGGAACCCGGACATCGTCGAAGATGACCTCTGCCGTTCCCGACAGCTTCAGGCCCATCTTGTTTTCCTTCTTGCCTATTTTGACGCCGCGGTCCTTTTCCACCAGGAACATGGTGCAGCCCTGGCCGGCCCGTTTGGTCTTGTCCGTCCAGGCGACGACGACGAAGTAATCGGCCTTGGGCGCGTTGGTGATAAAGCACTTGGTGCCGTTGATGACCCATTCGTCCTCGTCCTTGACCGCGGAGGTGCGCATGGCCGCCGCGTCGGAGCCCGCCATGGATTCGGTCAGGGCGAAGGAGCCGATGATTTCCCCGGCGATCATCTTATTGGCCCATTCCATCTTTTCCTCATCGGACATGGTGGTCTGGGTGATCAGGGAGAACAGATTGCTGCTGTTGTAAAAATTGAAGGCAAAGCCCGCGTCCACCTTGGCCATTTCTTCCAGAATGACGGCGATGGTCACATTGTCAAAGCCCAGGCCGCCCCATTCTTCCGGGATGTTCATGCCGGAAAAGCCGGTTTCTGCCATGATCTTGTGGACGTCCATCGGGTATTCCCCCAGGCCGCCGTCGGCGTTTTCCAGATCGTGGATCTGGGGTTTCAATTCATTTTCCAGAATCTTGCGGGCTTCATCTGCCAATTCCCTTTGTTCTTCTGTCGCAAAAGCGTATTCTACCATCGTTTGACCTCTTTTCGTTTCGTATTTTTATTTTTAAGTGTGAATTATTTGACGCCCATCCAGCTGGAAATGACCATCTTCTGGACTTCGGACGTCCCTTCGTAAATTTCCGTTATCTTGGCGTCCCGCATCATCCGTTCGATGGGATAATCCCGGGTGTAGCCGTAGCCGCCAAAAAGCTGCAGGCAGCGTCTGGTCACGTCGCTGGCGTTTTCGCTGGCCACCAGCTTGGCCATGGCCGCCAGGTGGGTGTACTTTTCATGGTCGTCCTTGGCACAGGCTGCCCGGTAGACCAGGAGTTTGGCCGCTTCGGTATTGGCCTTCATCGCCGCCAGCTCGAACTGGGTGTTCTGGAACTGGGACAGGGCCTTGCCGAACTGCTTGCGTTCCTTGACGTAATTCACCGTTTCGTCGATGGCCCCCTCCGCGATGCCCAGGGCCTGGGCCGCGATGCCGATGCGGCCGCCGTCCAGGGTCATCATGGCGATTTTGAAGCCCTTGTTCAGCTCACCCAGCAGATTTTCCTTGGGCACAATGCAGTCCTCAAAGACCAGCTCACTGGTGGCCGATCCCCGGATGCCCATCTTTTCTTCGTGCTTGCCCACAGAGAAGCCTTCAAATCCCGATTCCACGATGAAGGCGGAAATGCCGTGGTTCCCCGCTGACTTGTCTGTCATGGCGAAGACCACGTAGATCCCCGCCGGTCCGCCATTGGTGATGAAGATCTTGCTGCCATTGAGCACCCAGTGGTCCCCGGCATCCACTGCCGTCGTCTTCTGTCCCGAGGCGTCGGTGCCGGCACCCGGTTCGGTCAGGCCGAAGGCGCCCAGCTTTTCCCCGGTTGCCAGAGGCACCAGGTACTTCTTTTTCTGTTCTTCCGTCCCGAACATGAAGATGGGCGTGGCGCACAGGGAGGTGTGGGCCGACACGATGACCCCGGTGGACGCGCAGACCTTGCTCAGCTCTTCTACACATTGGGCATAGGCCAGGTTGTCCATGCCTGTGCCGCCGTATTCTTCGGGGAAGGGAATCCCCAAAAGCCCCATTTCCGCCATGGTCGCCACGTTTTCTTCCGGGAACCTTTCGGTCTTGTCGA
>Ga0268357_100759_pt1 | contig 33350 bp, 29 predicted proteins | sample BioMet10_FD_192466 | JGI IMG/M metagenome (GOLD analysis project Ga0268357, IMG submission 192466) | Sewage microbial communities from Oakland, California, United States - Biofuel 10 (Illumina Assembly) | ecosystem: Engineered > Wastewater > Sewage > Unclassified | place: USA: California... | reverse complement strand
GCAAGATCAAAGGGGGCACCTATAATAGCAATGTCAGCATTGATATTATTTAAGTCTGTGCATATGGGGCATTTGGCAAAAGTAGCTATTCCAGTAGGGGCGCCATTAAAAGGTGTTTTGGTACTAAAATTGTTCATGTTTTATTCCTCCTCTATTGTTAAATCAAACTACATATTGAGTATAAGTGAAACAAATATTAGTGTCAATTTATCTAATATAGAATAATTTTAGGTGCATAGTCCATTTGGAGCCATTTGGGGACGGGTCCAAATTGGCTCAAAGGCCTTGCTTAGGTAGAAATTCTACTTAAGCAAGGCTTTCTTTATTAATCTTACGGTGTGAGACTAAAAAAGGGCACTACTAATGGTAGTATAGGTTACAAGTACAATGCAGTATATGTAAGATACAAGCTTTAAAAAGATCTATCGATGGATAGTTATACTGTTATATAGAGGTATAGCTTACCAAATGATTTAATAACTTGTTGTTTGGTTTAAGAAATGAAACTAAAAAAACTAATATTACTTGTTCACTTATGATACAATTTCATAGTTAGGTATGATATAATAAAAACATTAAAGTTGTTAATAAAATAATAGTTTTAATGAAAAGAAGGAACAAACAACAATTGCTTGACACCAAGGCAAGAGGACATGTAATTGTTTGAATGTTTGGGGATGTATTTGCGATGACGCAAAGAATTCAAAGATTTTTATTGCCGGGGTTTTTATTTATTCTTGATACCTTAATATTGATATTTTCTGCCTGGTTCGCCATGATCATCCGTTTTCCTGATCATGGTGTTCAGTTCGCTTTCTACACACCGGAGTTTACTTTAAGTTTGCCGGTGATGTTATTGTGCTACCTTTTCTTCTATATTATATGCAAGCTGCATCGTCGTATCTGGCAGTATGCAGGACCTAAAGAAATGATGCACATTATTTTGGCGAACCTGGGTGGATTTTTTTTATTTATGTTCTATGCCTGGGCAATTAACCTTTCTTTGCCAAGATCTATTTATCCACTAACCATGTTTATGGCAACCTTGCTTGTGGCCATAAGTAGGCTATCTTTAAGATATATTTATTACACTATTAATAAACAGGAAAAAGAGGGACAACCCGTTTCTGTGCTGATTGTTGGTGCAGGGGAAGCAGGGAGTCTATTGCTTCAAGATATCCAGAATCACTATAACTACAAAGTGGTTGGCTTCATAGATGATGATAAGGCCAAGCAGGGCAGACTACTGCGTGGTATACCTGTCCTCGGTAATCGCGATAAGATTGCTGAGCTGGTAGCAAAATATGACGTCAAAGATATTATTGTTGCCATACCTAGCTTATCAGGTTTGGAACTCAAAAAAATTGTAGAGCTGTGTGAGAGTACTCAATGTCGAGTAAAGATATTGCCAGGCTTCTTTAGTAATTTGGATACATCAGCTATTAAGCTGCAAGACTTAAGACCGATAGCTGTTGAAGATTTGTTAAAGAGGGATCCGGTAAAACTGGACCTGGCAAAAATAGGTGAATTTATCAAAGACAAGGTTATCCTGGTTACCGGAGCGGGCGGTTCCATAGGTAGCGAGATATGTAGGCAGATTATGTACCTTCATCCCCGCCGTATCATTCTCCTGGGACGCGGTGAGAATAGCATCTATGAAATACATCAGGAATTAACCCATAATTATCCTCAGGCTGACTTCGTGCCTGTAATAATGAATATTACCAATAAGGTATTGATTGAGCAGTTGTTTCAGCATTATCATCCCCAAGTGGTCTTCCACGCTGCAGCTCATAAGCATGTACCTCTCATGGAAAGACAACCGGAGGAAGCTATCTATAATAATGTAGTAGGCAGCTGGAACGTAGCTGATTTGGCCGGCAAATATGGCGTGGAGAGATTCGTGCTTATCAGTACGGACAAAGCGGTAAATCCCACTAGTGTAATGGGAGCAACAAAACGTGTAACGGAAATGATCATGCAAGCTCTTAATAAAAAGTATGCCGGGACCAAGTTCATGGCAGTAAGGTTTGGCAATGTGCTGGGAAGCAGGGGAAGTGTTGTGCCCCTCTTTAAGAAACAGATTGCGGCAGGTGGACCTGTAACGATAACTGACCCGGAGATGAAACGGTATTTTATGACTATACCGGAAGCAAGTCAGCTGGTATTAGAAGCCGGAGCACTAGGACAAGGCGGAGAAGTGTTTGTCTTGGATATGGGTGAGCCGGTTAAGATTGTAGACCTGGCTAAGGATATGATTAGTCTTTCCGGGCTAGAACCGGATAAAGACATCAAGCTTGAGTATACCGGTCTACGCCCGGGCGAGAAGCTCTTTGAAGAATTGCTGACGGCCGAGGAAGGCACTGTAGCAACAAAGAACAGTAAGATTTTCCAAGCTATTTTAAAAGACCAAGACCCTACGATTTTAAGACCTCAATTAGAAAAACTCATTGCCTGCAAAGACAATAACCTCTGTATTACAAAGCTCCAAGAATTGATTCCTACATATCATCCTAATCATTTTTAAATTTCCTGCAATTGTTACGCAAAGAGGAGAAGACAAGCTATGATAGATATTCATGCCCATATTTTAAATGGCGTAGACGATGGAGCACAGGATGAGGAAACTTCCTTAAGCTTAATCAAGCTGGCAGCTGAGAAGGGGACCACAGACCTGTTCTGTACGCCTCACGTAATAGAAGCAGGGCGAGGACTAACCTGGCAAGATATTACAGCCAAGACTCAGGAACTCCAGGAAAAGGCTACCGCACAAGGTATTAAAATCAGGCTGCATCCCGGTGCTGAGCTGGAAATGAATATTGATCTTATGCAAATGTTACAAAAGGGTCATTCGGACTACTGCCTGGGAGGCAGTCGTTATGTATTGATAGAATTACCGGCCTATGGTATACCAAACCATCTGGAAGACATAATATATTTTTTGGAAATTAATGACTTTATTCCTATTCTGGCGCATCCGGAACGCCATGAGAAATTCATGGCCAATCACGAATTGATTTTGCGTCTTCTGCAACGAGGCATACTGCTGCAGTGCAATGCCGGCAGCATAATAGGTTTCTTTGGCGAGAAAATAAAAGACAATGTGGAACTACTGCTGAAAAATAAAGCAGTAAGCTTCATTGGTAGTGATGCTCATCGCACCCATGGTCGTAATACGAATCTAGAGGCAGCAGAGCAGGAATTAATAAAATTGGTAGGCGAGAAACAAACCGAGGCTATTGTAAAGGCCAATGCCTATTATATTCTAACGAATGAACCTTTTATACCAGATGCTCCTACAGCCATACAGCCACTAAAACGAGGCTTTTGGCAGACACTCAAGAAACTGACTAAGGGAAATAAATAAGTTCATAAATTTGCCACACATATGTATTTATTGTATAATTAATTAATTAAGTAAAATTTATTATTAAACCCTTTTTTGCAAGGAGGAAACTTATGAAACGTCTAATTTTAACTCTGCTTTGCTTGCTTTTGCTCAGCTTGGGCAGCGTAGCTTCGGCAGAAGATTATATTATGAGTCCCGGCGACAAGCTGATGATTACGGTGACTGGCTACGATGAATATAGTAGCAAATCAGGAGCCATGGATACAGCTTATGTGGTACGTCCGGATGGCAAGCTAAGTTTCCCGCTTATAGGTACTATTGATACAACCGGCAAAACGGTGCAGGATTTTACCAGCGAGCTGGCCTATAAACTATCTGAATATCTAGTCGATCCTGATGTAAGCGTGAATATTATTCAACTAGGTACTACAAGAGTATTTGTTTTGGGTGAGGTAAATAAACCCGGCATGTACGAGTTAACTAAGTCACACAGAATGCTGGACGCCATTGGTGCGGCTAATGGGTTCACCAAAGACGCAGCCAAGAAGAGGGTTTACCTTGTGCACTATGGTGACACCAAGACGGAACAAGCTACTAAATTAAATCTCAATGATTATTTGACCAAATCAGACTCCAGCCAGAACGTAGTTCTTAAAGAAGGAGACTGTCTCTATCTGACCTCTAATGGCAGGTTTAGTTTCAATACAGACCTATTGCCTTGGATTAGTGCTTGGTATATGTTTGACCGTATTCATAACGATAAATAAAAGCTTAAACAAAGAAGCATAGGGGGCTATCCTGTGGGAGAAGAACAAACAATAGATTTACGAGAATTATTGGATATTGTATTAACCAATTTAAAAACCATAGGCAAAATAACATTAGCATTCATCATCCTGGCAGGAGCATATCTGCTGATTGCTTCTCCTGTTTATGAAAGCACTTCTTTGCTGCGTATTAAACAGCAACAAGGCTTGGGTGATTCCTTGCTCAATGCTGCTACGGGTGGCAATACCCAGCTCACTCAGCAACGGATGAGCACCTATGCAGAAATCCTCAAGAGCCGTAGTGTAGTGGAGCCTGTGATTAAGGCAACAGAAAAAGCAGATGACAAAGGTAATTATCCGGGCTATGACGGTTATGTGAAAGGTCGTATTACCACAGTTCCTTTTAAGAATACAGAAATTCTTCAGGTTTCTGTGAATGCCAAAGTACCGGAAAATGCCAAGAAGGCTAATGAGCTCTTAGTAAAAGGTTTCTTAGATAAACTGACCGATTTAAGCAGAACTGAGCAAAGAGCAACCAAAGGCTTCTTGGAGCAACGTACGGGAGAAGCCAAAAACGAGCTGGATAAAGCCGAAGGAGTTCTCCAAGATTACAAAGCCAAGAATGGTATTATTAGTCCTGAGGATAATGCCAAGATTTTTAGTGATCGTATTGCTAATGTTGCTAAAGAAGCAGCCGAAAACCAGGTAAATCTGGAAGCAGCCAAAGCAAGCTTAGCTGCAGTGAATGGACAACTAGGTGGGGCAGGCAAAAGCACTGCAGATAATACTACCTTGAAAGAATACAACAAAGAACTAGCTCAGTTAGAAGTAACCAGAGTAGGATATTTGGACAAATATCGTCCTAAACATCCGAAGATGGTAGAAATAAACAATCAGATTGCAGCACTAAAAGCTAAAATCAGTGATGAAACAACTAGGGTAGCAGCCCTACAGGCACCTAGTGACAATGCAGTACACCAAGGCCTCTTGGCAAGTAAGTTTACTAACGAAGGACAGATTGCCGTAGCAGAAGCTAAAGCACAAGAGCTGGAAAAAATCATGGCTAAAGATAGAGCAGATATTGCCAAGCTGCCTGCTAAGGAACAAGGCTATGTACGTGCTCAACGTGATGCTACAGTAGCTAATGATATCTACGTCATGCTAGCAAAACGTCTGGAAGAAGCCAAGGTTGCCGAAGTAATGGTAGCCAATGATGTACAGGTAGTGGATACGGCTACCTTGCCGGAGAGACCTGTAAAACCAAGAAAGGCCTTAACCTTATTACTAGCAGCATTGCTTGGTATATTGGCAGGCTGTGCATATGCTATTGCCGGTGAACTGCTCAATAAACGTATTAAGACAGAAGAAGATGTGACAAATTATCTGGAATTACCTGTGTTTGGTGCTATTCCGGAAGAAGAAACACTGAAAGCTGCCATGGATAAACGGAATCAGAGCAGAGAAAAAACTACAATAGTAAATAGACTTAGGAGGCTATTATGGAGAAAATAAATTTAACAGCCTACAATAATCCTAAGAGCCCTATTTCCGAAGCCTATCGTGCTATTAGAACCAATATTCAGTTTGCCGGAGTGGATAAACCATTAAAAACTATTATTGTAACCAGCGCTACACCTAACGAAGGTAAGAGTACGGTTATCGCCAGTCTGGCCATTGTCTTGGCCCAGGCCGGTAAGAAAGTATTGCTGGTGGATTGTGATTTCCGTAATCCAACCATACATAAATTGTTTGGCCTAACCAATACCGGTGTGACAAATTTCGTAGCTACAGGGGAAGCCTTAGAGAAGATTAAGCAAACGGTTGAACAGGAAAATCTGACAATCATTACGGCCGGACCTGTACCGCCTAATCCTAGTGAAATATTAACTAGTCAAAAAATGTCTAATTTGTTGGATCAACTCAAACAAGAATATGACTATATTTTGCTAGACACACCGCCTATCTTGCCGGTAACTGATGCAGCAGCTCTAAGTCATAAGGCAGATGGAGTACTGCTGGTTGTAGCTAGCGATGAAATCAGCCCTAATGAAGCAAAACTGGCCAAGAATAAACTGGAACTGGCCGGTGCTAATATTATTGGCTGCGTACTGAACAAAGTAGATGTGGCTCCCCACGGCTACGGCTATGGTAAATATGGTGGATATGGCTTCGGTAACTATGGGTATTATTATTACTATGGCGATGAAGACGGGAAGAAACATAAACACCATCATCACCATACAGAAACGGAAGAACCAAAAAGTATAGAAGAAAATAAATAAACTAAAGGAGGCGGTCTAGCTGAGGTAGAAGGATGTACCTGTGCTAAGACCGCCTTGATTGTTTTATGTTATGGAAGGGAAGTAGTTTGTAGATGAGCTATTTAGTGGTTGTGGCACATCCGGATGATGAAGTTTTAGGTTGTGGAGCAACAATAGCAAAGCTTACTAAAGAAGGCAAAGAAGTGAATGTTTGTATTCTTTCCGGTCAAGCTCAAGCAAGGGCTCAACGGCCTGAGGATGACGCACTAGAAGCTGATACAAAAACAGCTTTGGACATCTTAGGGGTAAAGCAGCGTATTATTGGAGATTTCCCAAATATTAAATTTAATATTGTACCTCATTTAGATTTAGTTCAGTTTATTGAAAAGTCTATTGAAGCGACAAAAGCAGATGTTGTTATAACTCATCATTCAGCTGATACAAATAATGACCATTATAACACTTCTATTGCATGCCAAGCGGCAATGAGGTTATTTCAGCGTAGAACCAATATTATTCCAATTAAAGAGTTTCTTTTTATGGAAGTTTTGTCATCTACCGAATGGAATGTAAACACTTCGGCTGTTCCTTTTAAACCCAATACATTTGTTGAAGTAGGTGAAAATAATATTAATACAAAGATAAAAGCGCTACAAGCATATCGCGATGTTATGAGGCCTTTCCCACATCCTAGAAGTGAAGAAGTGATTAAAGAGTTAGCTGCATATCGTGGTGGACAATCTGGATGTTGCTACGCAGAAGCTTTTGAAAGTGTTTTTAAATGTATTAAAAAATTTTAAGCTTGAGGTAAATGATGACAAAGCAGGCCATGCTTTTATTAAAAAAAATAATTGATATTTTTTTTGCTTTGGTTGGTAGCATAGTTTTTTTGCCAGTGATATTTTTAATAGTAATTGTAGTTAAATGTGTTTCTCCTGAAGCACCAGCTATTTTCCAACAAAAAAGAATAGGTTTCCATGGAAAAGAGTTTACAATTTTTAAACTGCGTACTATGACTAACCAAAAAGATGAAAATGGACAATTGTTGTCAGATGAAATTAGATTAAAAAAATGGGGCAAAATTATTCGTGCTACTAATATAGATGAACTAACGCAGATACTTAATATCTTGAAAGGTGAGATGTCTTGGATTGGGCCACGGCCATTGCTAGCTAAGGAAATGCTGGTAATGACACAGGAAGAACAAAGAATTAGACAATCTATGTTGCCTGGTATTACAGGTTGGGAAGCTGTAAATGAAGGTAAATCATCTAATAGACGTGAAATGGCACAATTTGATTTATTTTATGTAAGAAATTGGTCATTATGGTTTGATATAAAAATATTTTTTAAAACCATTGCTATTATTTTCTTGAAATTACGCCCTAATGATGAAATACGAGCACCTAAAATGACAGATGAACAAATAGCAAAAAGTGAAAGGAAGTAACTGTTAATTGATCATTTCAATACACCAACCCGACTATATCCCTTACCCAGGCTTGTTTTATAAGATTTGGCAATCAGAAAAATTTGTGTTTTTAGATGATGCACAGTTTTCTAATGATAATATGCATCATTGGAACAGAATTAAGACACCGCAGGGTGAGTGCCGTCTAAAAATTCCGGTTGACCATAAATTTGGTGATCCAATTTGTATTGTACGTACTAAGGATGAATTGAAATGGAAAGAAAAACATTTAAAAACTATAGAAATGAATTACAAAAAAGCAAAATATTTTAATGATTTCTTCCCTATATTTAAAGAAATGTTACTAGCAAAATATAGTAATCTTGCAGATCTGAATGTAACAATAAATACTTGTATAGCTGAAAAATTTGGTATGCATCCACAGTTTTTTAGAACATCACAGTTGGATATAAAGACAATGCGCGAAGAACGCGTAATTGATATATGTGTGCTGCTAGGTGCAGACGAGTATATTTCCGGTAATGGAGCAAGGGCTTATCAAGTAGAGCAACATTTTACTGATCGTGGCGTCAAATTACATTATACTGATTACCAGTCTATTAAGTATCAACAATGCTGGGGTGAATTTATCCCTAATTTGTCTATTTTGGACTATATTTTTAATTGTGGCTTTGATTGGGACTATGTTTTACGGGATATTAATAATGCAAATTGTAAAGCTGGAGAATAAATTATGGAAATCGGTAGTTTTATTGAATTACAATTTGATAAAGGGAAAGAATACTATAGTGGCGATAAATATGAAAAAATGGATATTGTACGATTAAATTCTGGACGTGCTGCTATTTATCATGCCTTAAGATGTTTAGCTTGTTCTCATGTTTATTTGCCATACTATCAATGCGATACAGTTAGAGAATTTTTGCTGAAAAAAGGAATAAAGATTACCTATTACTATATAGATAATAAATTTAATCCTATTATTAAACAGATTGAAGATAATTCTGCAGTATTAATTGTTAATTATTATGGAATTATGAGCGATGGACGGTTAAGAAAGATGGCTGCAGGATATAAAAATTGTATCATTGATAATTCACAGGCTTTTTTTGCGAAACCAATTGAAAATTGTATGAATGTTTATAGTGCGAGGAAATTCATTGGTGTACCAGATGGTGCGTATGTAATTGGTACTGGCGCAAAAAAGTTCTATGGTGAATATGGACAAGATTATTCATCTGATACAGCTTTATTTCTATTAAAAAGAATTGAATATGGTTGTGAAGGTGAAACTTATGCTAACAGGATGGCAAATGAGAAAAGAATTGATGCTGCTGATATATTAACAATGTCCAAGCTTACGCATACAATATTGGATGGAACAAACTATTATCAGATAATGAAAAAGAGACATGAAAATTTCTTGTATGCTGATGAATTATTTAGTGATATTAACTTGATAAATCCTCAACTGTATTATGATGATACCTGTGTGCCCATGGTTTATCCATTGGTAGTTGAAGATGATGATTTATTAAATAGATTACTGAAGGCTAAGCATTTTCAGGGTCACTGGTGGAGTTATTTACTTAACGAAATGCCAAAAGGTTCATTTGAATATTGGTTGTCGAGGTATGTTATACCAATTACTATCGATCAGAGATATGGTAACAAAGAAATTGAAAAGACAAGGGAAATTATTTGATGAAAATTGCAATTGTTGCTACAAGCGGAGAATCTTTAGTGAATTTTAGAGGTAAATTAATTCAAGAATGGATTAATTTAAATCATGAAGTTACTTGTATTTCTGTTGAAAATCCATCTAGTGTGGCAGAAAGTATTAATAAGTTAGGGGCTAAATATTATCAAGTTGCTGGTGACAGAACTGGAACTGGCATTCTTAATGGATTTAATATGATTGCTGATTATAAAAAAGCATATAGAGATATTAATCCGGATTTAGTTTTTTTATATATGTCTAAACCAATTGCTTTTGGTGGTATTGCAGCTATTAGAAGCAATATTAAGCGAATTATAGTGTTTCAGACTGGACTAGAGATTGCTTTTTATAGCACAGGCATTAAGAATGCATTTATTAGGATAGTTTTAAAAATGCTTTATTGGTATGTCCAACGCCGTGCAGAGGCAGTTTTCTTTATGTGTCATGAAGATCAAAGAAAAATGATACAATGGCATCTTGTAAAAGAAGAACAAACTGCTTATGTTGATGGTTCTGGTGTCGATATGCAACACTTTGTAAAAACACCCTTACCAATAGAACCAGTAGTTTGTATGATTGCAAGACTTGTTTGGAGTAAAGGAATACGAGAATATATTGAGGCAGCAAGAATTATAAAAAAAATGCGTCCGGAATTGAAGGTAAAATTTCAACTCGTAGGTGGATTAGATACAAATTCAGAATCGTTATCCAAGGATGAATTGGAGGTATTAACCAAGCAAGGTGTAGTTGAGTATTGTGGATATCAAAATAATGTTCTTCCTTATTTACAAAAGTGTTCTATTTTCGTATTACCTTCATATCATGAGGGTAAGGGTAAAGTAATATTAGAAGCTCAAGCTGTTGGACGCCCAATAATTACAACTACGGCTCCAGGCTGTAGTGAAACTGTAGTTGAAGGATACAATGGATATAAAGTACCTGCACATGATGCTGCAGCTTTGGCAAAAAAAATAATATATCTTGCAGAACATCCTGAAATAAGAGAAATAATGTCAGAAAATGCCTACAAGTATTGTAAAAAAACATTTGATGTAAATATTATAAATAAAGTGTTTTTAAAAAGAATGAAAATGATATAAAAATCTTGGGAGAATATATGATGAAGGTTCTTGTGTTGACTAGAAGTGCTATAAATAGTGATGATAACATGGGTAACACCATAGAAAACTTGCTAGGTACTTCTGATCAAATAGAATTGCACAATATTTTTATGAGAGCTGGTGCATATAAGAATACTGTTTGTAAAACAGTATATCAGATTTCTGAGCAGAAACTTATAAAGAGTATTTTTAATGGTAGTTCTTGTGGTGAAGAGGTTCATTGTAATACATCTATATGTACTGATGAAATGCGTGAAAAGAAAACTTATGATTTTGCCAAAAAATATGATTTCTATATTTTTTGGTTTGTCAGAGAATTATTATGGCAAATAGGACATTGGAAGACACAAACATTAACTAATTATTTAAATAAAATAAATCCAGATATAATATTTATGCCGTCTTTTAATTGTTGGTATCCTTATAAAGTACTAAACTTTATAAAACAGCACAGTAATGCAAAAGTTGTTTTATACCATGCAGATGATAATTATTCTATGGCTAATACACAATGTTCACCATTTTACTGGTTATACAAAGTTATTTTACGCAAGTACCTTAAAAAAAGTATAAAAACAGCAAATTTAAATTTTTGTATTTCAAAAGAACAAGTTGAAGAGTACAGTAATATTTTTGACATTGAATGTGATTTGCTGCAAAAATTTGCTGATTTTGAGGAGCAACCAAGTGTAAAGCATTTGTTTAATGAACCGTTAAGGTTGATATATACAGGAAATATTTCTTCAGGACGATGGACAACATTGGCTTTAATTGGGCGGGCATTACAAGATATTAACAGAAATAGTATTAAAGCTCAATTATATATATACTCAGGGACAACGCTTACAAATGAAATGAAAAGGGCTCTTTTTATTCCAGAAGCAATAATATATAAGGGAAGTATTGCTGGGAACGATATTCCCAGAATACAAAGCGATGCAGATATTCTTGTGCATTGCGAATCTTTTTTCCCTAATGACGTAACTTCTGTTAGACTATCGTTTTCAACAAAAATAATTGACTATTTGACAAGAGGTAGATGCATATTAGCAATAGGGCCAGGCTCTGTTTCGTCAATAAGGTATTTTATAGCTAATAATGCGGGACTTGTTATTAATGATAGGAATCTAATCAAAGATGGGTTGTTAAATTTAATTAATAATCATGATCTTATTAGTAAAAAAGCAATTTCAGCATGGCAATGTGGGCAAAGAAATCATAATAAAAGTATTATACAAAAAATGTTTATTGAGAAATTAGAACAAATAATAGAAAAGAATTAATGACATTAGATAAAAGTTGTGGAGAAAAATTGTAATGGAATATTTAATTGGGCAAGATAATAGTCGTAGAGAAATTAAAATGTTTTATTTTACTTTACTTGATATTATGTTTTTTCCATATCTTTTTCATTTGCCTATTAAATTATCAATGCTAACATTACTATATTGGCTAATTAAAAGAAAAAATGGCTCAAGCACAGAATTTAATTTAACATTACTATTGACAATGATTTTAGGAGCTATATCTGTATGCTTTGGATTATGGAAAGGGCAGACAGATAACACAGTTATTTTTTCGAATATCCAGACATTAGTAATAGTCCTTTATGGATATGTTGTTTACGAATATGCAAAGGTGATTTTAAAAAAATATGGAATAGATTTGACGGATATGTTTTTAATTTATTTAATGATAGCTTCTGCCTTTATGTTGCTTTATTGGTTTTTGCCAAGTTTGTTTTTTGAAATTAGACCTTTTTGGACATTACAAGAGAGTGGAGAAGTATTTGGAAGTTATGGTGGCAATAGATTTACTTTTTTAGTGAGTGAACCAAATAACTTTGCTGCTCTTGTTGTAGGTATGATGGCATTTCTTGTCAACGATGATAGGCTAGAAGGAAAAGAAAAATTTATTGTCATTGTACTTTCGGCATGTCTTGTAATAACAACTGCTAGTAATTCCGGCATGGTTTATTTTGTTATTGCTTTGTTTTTTACGTTCATAACAAAAAATTCGCTAGATAAAGTAATAGTAAAAAGAAATAAAAGCAATTTTAGAAAATTGTTTATGAATTTTGCTCTGCTTTGTGTTGTTGTTTCTATTATTACAATTGTTGTGAATATAAATGCAGTACTTCAGATGGACTTAATTCAATCTGCGACAACGAGATATAAACTGTATGTTAATGATAGCAATGTTGATTATTCTGGAGCTCGGTTGGATATTTGGAAAGCAAATATAGAAAGTCGAAATATATTAGAGTATATTTTATTTGGAGATGCTAGTGTAGGAAAGACACATAGCGGACATCTATATGTAATTTATGGATTTGGCTGTGTCGTTTATGGTTTGCTTATTAAAAATTTGTTGCTAGATAATCTTCGCAATAAACGAGCAGTAATAATTAGAATTATATTTTTTGCCGTATTTACAATGAACACATTTATAGTAGATTTGCGGTCTTTTACTCTATTTGCTGTTTTGCTTGGTGCGACATCATTAAAAATAACTAATTATATTGATTTAAACACAACGAAATAAAAGTTGTATTTTTCATATATAAAAAGGGATGTTTAATAACGGTAATGTTAAATGGAGAGCTATGGATAATACATTAGTCAGTATAGTGGTGCCTATATATAATATGGGAAAATATCTTAATCGATGCTTGAATAGCATAAAATATCAATCCCATAGTAATATAGAAATAATATTAGTTGATGATGGTTCAATTGATAATTCTACAGAAATTGCAAAAAAATTTGAGAAAGAGGATAGCAGATTTAAATATTTTCGTAAAGAAAATGGGGGGCTCTCTAGTGCCAGGAACTATGGTATTAATAAGTCTAGTGGTGAATTTATCTCGTTTATAGATGCTGATGATTTTATTGATAAAGATTACGTGGCGGTACTTTTAGATGGTTTTGTAAATTTGGTTGATATTGTTATTGCTGATTATGCAATTTATGACGAGAAAAAAGGAGAATGTTATCGTCACGAAGGGGAAAAGATAAAGAACTTTTCTTGTAAAACAATTACTGAAAAAGAAAATATTGTTTCTAGGTTACTCAATCACGGTTCTTTTTATATGCCTGTTTGGAAAAATATGTATAGAGTAAGTTTAATTAAAGGTAATAGTATAGGGTTTGTTTCTGAACGTATTGTATATGCAGAAGATCAAGTGTTTAATTTGCAAGCATACTATAAAGCAAATGAAATAAAAGTAATTTCAAACATTGTTTGTTATCATCAAATTGTGGCAGAATCATTAAGTCAAGGTTATAGAAAGAATATGTTTGCAATGACCCAAGCACGTTATAGTTATATTTGCAATTATTTATATGATAATAACAAATTTGGTATGCTAAAAATATATAAAGACAGATTTGCAGATACAGTAATAGATACAATGATTATGATGTGTAAATGTCCGCTATCTGAAGCATCAAAAAATATTGATAATATAATTAATGATTGTGATGTAAAAGATGCTTTTAAAAAAAATACAATCGATTTAAAGGCATCTTATAAAACAATTTACTTTTTTACGAAACTGTCTCACAATCATTTTGTTATTGTTGTTCTTATCAAAATGATGATGATAATTAATAAATTACTTAGAGCATTTCAACATAAAGATCGTGAATATTTAAGACGATAAGAACTAATTATATTAAAAAAGAATGTTAAGGGGGGTGTGTTTATGCCATTGGTGAGTATCGTTGTTCCGGTTTATAAAGTTGAGTCATACTTAGAAAAATGTATAACTTCAATTATCAATCAAACCTATAATGATTTAGAAATAATATTAGTTGACGACGGGTCACCAGATTCATGCCCTTCGATGTGCGATAAATATTTGTTACAGGATAATCGCATAAGGGTTATCCATAAGAATAATGGAGGCCTGTCTGATGCAAGAAATGCAGGCATTGAGATTGCCAAGGGAGAATATATTTGCTTTGTGGATAGTGATGACTGGGTTTCTTTGGACATGGTTGAGCGACTTCTTAAAGCTTGTCTTGACAATAATGTGTATATTGCAACATGCTCTTATTATGAGGTCTCTGGAGAAAAATTCAAATTAAATAGTATTTGTAATGGCGACAAAATTGTGAGCATAGATGATGCTCTTTGTGAGCTTATTGAAGCAAAGACATTTAAGGATTTTGCTTGCAATAAGATATACAATAGACATTTGTTTGATGAAATTAGATATCCAAAGGGGCGAAATCTTGAAGATATAGCAACAACTTATAAATTGTTCTTAAAGGTTAATAAAATTGCTATGATTGAAACCGCGCTATATTATTATAGGATAAATAGGCTTGGTAGTATTACTACAGAAATTTCTCTGAAAACTGTAGCTGATGCTTTTGATGTGCATAAGAAAAGATATGATGAAATAAAGAATAAAATGCCACGTTTGGAAGATCGTTTGTTGTCATATATATTAATTGCAGCGATTACTTTTTATATAAGATATAGGGAAACAGAAGAAACTATATATATTGAAAAATTCAAGGAAATAGAAGCATATATTAAAAATAATTGTTATAGACCTAATAAATATGTAAGGAGAGCTGATGTATTAAAATATAATGTGGCAAAGATTAATATTTATTTATATAAGAGCATATCAAAACTCTATAAAAAAATTAAAAAATCAAAAGTAAGGACAATTTATTTTGACTTACGAAGAATATATTTGAGTAATAAAACTAAATATTATAATCAAGATGTTCTCAACACTAAAAATAAAAAAGTTGTTTTGTTTGGACTTCCAGAGCATAATAATTTAGGTGACCATGCTATTAAATATGCTGAAGAAAAATTAATTAGTCAATTATATCCTAAATGTCAATTGTTTGAAGTAAGTGAAGAATTAACAGATGCTTCATTAAAATTTTATAAAAAATTTCTTAGTGATTCTGATATTGTTGCTTTGACTGGAGGCGGAGATATTGGAAGTCAATACTTATATATAGAACATAGAAGACAAAGGGTCATTAAGGCTTTTCCAAGACAAAAAATTGTTATATTTCCCCAAACAATTTTTTTTACAAATGATAGCCGTGGTAAAAAAGAATTGGCAAGAAGTAAAAGCGTTTATTCAGCACATAAGAATCTTACAATGTATTTGAGAGAAAATAAGTCATATGATTTTGCTAAAAAAGAATTTTGTAATAATATAATAAAGTTTTGCCCAGATATTGTTTTAAGCTTGAATATGACAATTCCACATATACATAGAGATGGCGTGCTGATATGTTTGAGAAGCGATCTTGAAGGTAAAAACACAATAGACAATTTGGAAAAATTGAGACAAGTATCTTTGAAAAAATTTAAAACAGTAAATACAACTGATACTGCAATATGGCACAATGTAGAATTTAAAGAACAGGAAGAAGAAATTAAAAATAAATTAAAAAATTTTAAGAAACATTCATTGGTTATTACAGATAGGCTTCATGGTGTGATATTTTGTGCTATTACCTCTACTCCGTGTATTGCTTTAAGTAATTATAATCATAAAGTTAAAGGAATTTGTGAATTATTATCAAGGTATAAATTTATAAAATATGCAAATAGTATTGAAACAGCTACAAAAATTATCGAAAATTATTCATATGATGAAAAGCAAGAGTATAATGTTGCAATATTTGATAAATATTATAATGAGCTTAGAAAAGAATTTATAAGTTGGTGATTTTTGGTGGAACATATCAAGAGGTTTATAGAATGCGTAATCCCAGTTACAATATGTAATTTAAGATGTAGTTATTGTTATATTATTCAGAGGCACATTGATAGTCAAAAAATGCCTACAATGAAATATTCTGCTAAACGAATTGGTGATGCATTTAAAAAAGAAAGATGGGGAGGGACGTGCTACATCAATATTTGTGGAGAAGGCGAGACGCTTGTACCAAAGGAAACACTTGAAGTTGCATACTGTTTACTTAATCAAGGACATTTTGTTAATATTACCACCAATGGGACATTAACTAATAGATTTGAAGAATTAAAAAAATTCCCCAAAGAATTTTTGCAAAGGATGAATTTTTCGTTCTCTTTTCATTATTTGGAACTAAAAAGATTAAACTTGTTAGATGCTTTTTTTAATAATATTAAAACTGTAAAAAATTTAGGTGCTTCTTTTGTACTTCAGCTCAATATGTGTGATGAATATATACCGTTTATTGAGGAAATAAAACAACTGTCAAAAATAAATGTTGGTGCGTATCCGCAGGTAGCTATTACTCGTTATGAGGTGAATTTGAAAAATGATGTAAGAATAATGACGAAAAATATTGATGGGTATATGAAGGCAGCTGAGTCTTTTGATTCACCACTTTTTAGATTCACTAGAAGAAATTTTAATGTAAAAAGAAAAGAATTTTGTTATGCTGGCGACTGGTCTTTTCAACTTAATTTAGCTACAGGCATATTACATAGATGTTATTGTTCTAACATTACACAAAATATTTTTGAAGATGTTGAGAAACCTATTAGATTTATCGCAATGGGGCACTCATGTAGTGAGCTGTATTGCATGAACTCGAGTCATTTTATGTCTTTAGGAATTATTCCTGAAATAGAAACGCCGACGTACGCAGAATTACGCAATAGAATAGATGCAGGGTGGTACTCGGAAAGAATGAAAAATTTTCTGAGTGGAAAATTGAAGGATTCAAATAATATTTACGGCAATCGACTTTTGTTAAAATCTAATTTGTATGAAATCTTTGAAAAAATATTTATTTTTTTCATATTTATAAAAAAAAATTTGAAAAAACTACTAATTGCATTGGGACTTTTTGAAGAAGTGAGGTGCTTTTTTGAACACCGGTTCAAGAATAAATAATTCACTAAAGAATATCTCTGTAGGAATATCAATGCAGATTATAAATATGCTATTGACATTTCTGGTGAGGATTATATTCGTTTATGTTTTTGGCGAAGTATATCTTGGAATAAATGGATTATTTACAAATGTTATTGCAGTTTTATCTGTTACTGAAATGGGTGTAGGCGGTGCAATAGTTTATTGCTTATATAGACCCATTGCTGATAATGACGAAGAAAAGGTAGCAATACTGATTAATTATTATAAATATTTATATCGTATCATAGGAACAATCGTTGCAATAATAGGCTTGGCTTTGCTTCCTTTTTTGCATAATCTCATAAATCTTACTGAACCTATTGAACATATTGAATATTATTATTTACTTTATTTGGCCAATGCACTATCCACTTATTTTATTGCTTATAAAACAACAATTTTTGTTGCTGATCAAAAAGACTATTTATTGAAGCTGTATAGAATGTTTTTTTTAATTTGTAGTTTGGTAATACAAATTGTTGTTGCAATTATTTTTAAAAATTTTACTTTATATCTTACTACACAAATTATAATGTCCATTGCAAATAATATCTTTTGTTCATATAAAGCAGTGAAAAAATATCCTTTTATTGATACAAAAACAAGAAGAATTACTTGTGAAGAAAAAAAAGAAATATTTGATAATGTGAAATCTATGATGTCATACCAAATAGGTAATGTTGTCTTAAATAATACCGATAATATTTTAATATCTGTGTTGATAGGAACTATTACTGTGGGTTATTATTCTAACTATAATTTAATTACTACTGCAGTTAATTCATTCGCAATTTTAATCTTTTCTTCTATTCAAGCAAGCATCGGTAATTTAATAGCATCTGGAGAGGAAGAAAAGATTTATCCGGTATTTAAAAGTATTTCATACCTTGGATATTGGATATTTGGCTTTTGTGCAATATCTATATTTGTATTATCAAATGATTTTATTTGCCTTTTTTTTGGACAAAACTATGAGTTCTCAACTAGAATATTATCTGTTATTGTTTTTAATTTTTATGTGTTTGGAAGTCTATATCCGATATATTGTTATAGGAATACTATCGGCTTATTTAAGCAAACAAAATATATTATGCTTTTTACGAGTGTTGCAAATTTAATACTGTCTGTAATTATGGGAAAGAGTTGGGGCTTATTTGGTATTTTAATAGCAACAGGAATTTCTAGAATTATTACAAATTGGTGGTATGAACCTTTTGTATTATTTAAAAAGTTCTTTCATAAAAACGTTACTACTTATTATTTCCGCCAAGTTACAATGTTTTTGTTTGTATTTATGATAGCAGGTTCTATATCGTTGTTTTTTTCGAATGTATTGGTTATACCTAGCTTAATGTTGAGGTTAATAATAAAAACGTTTGCATGTCTTATAATTATTAATCTTATGTTTTATTTAGCTTTTTATAAATCTGGCGAGCCACAAAAAATGTTAAAGCTTATTTTGAATTTATTTTACAAAAGAAAATGTAAGTAATTTTAATTTTTGCTTTCAATAAGTAAAAGAATAAGCCATATGAAGATGGATTGATTCTGTTTCGAACATAATAGTTTTTTATGATTGCAAGTGTAAAAAATATATTAATGATACAAGATGCAAATAAGGGACATAACTTTTTGAGCATGTCAAGAAAGACATAAAAACAGTATAATACTATAGAGCTTGAGCTATAAAGAAACAATGTACAATAACATATTCTTAGTTACCAAAGGTTTAAAATATTAGGGACAGATTTGGAGCAAAAATTATGCATATTCTTGTTACTGGTTCTTTTGGTTTTGTGGGTCGCAATTTTGTTGCTGCTTTAAACAACTTGAAAAATGGCAAAGCCCATGCTTATCCTAATCTTAAAATCGATGAGGTATTTGAGTATGACCTTAATACGGAGCCTTCCTTATTGGATGAATTCTGTCAAAAAGCAGATTTTGTTTTTAATCTGGCAGGGGTAAATCGTCCTAAAGATAACGCTGAATTTATGGCGGGAAACTTTGGCTTTGCATCTACATTACTTAATACACTGAAAAAATATAACAATAAAGCTCCTGTTATGTTGTCATCTTCTATTCAGGCTTCTCTGGAAGGACGTTATGCCGGTAGTGAATATGGCAAATCCAAGCTAGCCGGAGAAGAGCTGTTCTTTAATTATGCCAAAGAAACTGGTGCAAAAGTATTAGTATATCGTTTTCCTAACCTCTTTGGTAAATGGTGTCGTCCCAATTATAATTCTGCAGTAGCGACGTTCTGTTATAACATAGCTCATGATTTGCCTATTAAGGTGAATGATAAAGCTACGGAACTGGAGTTACTATATATAGATGATTTAGTTCAAGAAATGCTGAATGTCTTGGAAGGTAAAGAGCATTTGGCTGGTAAATATTGTTATGTACCTACGACCTATAAGGTTACCTTAGGCGAAATTGTAGATTTGTTAGAAAGCTTTAAAGAGCAGCCTGAAACTTTAGTTATGCCTGAACTTCCGGCTGGTTCGTTTGCCAAGAAATTGTATTCTACCTATCTTAGTTATTTGCCTAAAGAGAAAATAGCTTTTCCTCTTAAGATGAACATAGATGAGCGTGGTAGCTTTACTGAGCTATTGAAAACTATTAATTGCGGGCAATTTTCCGTCAATATCTCCAAACCTGGTATTACTAAGGGGCAGCACTGGCATAATTCTAAATGGGAATTTTTCATAGTGGTAGCTGGCCATGGTCTTATCCAAGAGAGAAAAATTGGGACTGATGAAATATTAAATTTCGAAGTTTCTGGAGAGAAGATAGAAGCAGTTCATATGTTGCCTGGATATACTCATAATATTATTAACTTGTCTGAGACCGATGACTTAGTAACTGTTATGTGGGCTAATGAGCAATTTGACCCTGCGCACCCAGATACTTTTTCTGAACCAGTGGAGGAAAAATAGATGAAAATAGAGACGGATTACAAAACTTTTAACTTTAAAGGAAATGGCAAGCTGAAACTCTTGATTATTGTTGGTACTAGACCGGAAATTATTCGGTTAAGTGCAGTAATTAAAAAATGCCGTCAATATTTTGATTGTATTTTAGCTCATACAGGTCAGAACTATGACTATAATTTGAACGGTGTGTTTTTCCATGACTTAAAGATGTCTGCTCCAGAAGTTTATATGGATGCGGTTGGTGATGATTTAGGAGCAACTATGGGAAATATTATTAATTGCTCTTATAAGTTGATGAGCCAAATACGACCAGATGCCTTGCTAATTCTAGGTGATACTAACAGTTGCTTGTCTGCTATTGCCGCTAAGCGTTTACATATACCGATTTTTCATATGGAGGCTGGTAATCGTTGCAAGGATGAGTGCTTGCCTGAGGAGACCAATCGTAGGATTGTGGATATTGTTTCAGATGTAAATATGCCTTATTCCGAGTTTGCTCGTCGTTATTTGGCTGAATGTGGTTTGCCTAAGGAAAGGACATTTGTCACTGGTTCTCCTATGGCGGAAGTATTACATAAGAATATGGAAGAAATAAAGAAAAGTGATATTTTGTCTAAGTTAGGACTTGAACCTCATAAATATATGCTTTTGTCTGCTCATAGAGAAGAAAACATTGATACCGAGAAGAATTTCTTATCATTATTTACGGCTATAAATCAGATGGCAGAGAAATATGATATGCCAATTTTGTATTCTTGCCACCCAAGGTCTAAAAATCGTTTAGAACAATCCGGCTTTAAGCTGGATAAGAGGGTTATTCAGCATGAGCCTTTAGGATTTCATGCCTACAATAATTTGCAAATGAATGCGTTTGCAGTTGTTTCCGATAGCGGAACATTACCGGAAGAGAGCTCTTTCTTTACTTCCATAGGTCATCCATTTCCTGCTGTTTGTATTAGAACATCAACGGAACGTCCTGAGGCATTGGAAAAAGGTTGCTTTGTGTTAGCGGGGATTGACACAAATTCTCTGCTTCAAGCAGTGGATACGGCTGTTGCTTTCCATCAAGCAGGAGGGTTTGGCGTTCCTGTTCCTGATTATCTTGACGAAAACGTGTCTATGAAGGTTATAAAGATTATCCAAAGTTACACTGATGTGGTTAATAAGATGGTTTGGAGAAAGTACTAATAGGAAGAATATGGGGGCTATGATGCTTACTTCACAACTTTTTAAGGGCAAAACATTGATGATTACTGGGGGTACAGGATCTTTTGGTTCCACAGTTCTAAAACATTTTTTAAAGTCAGATTTAACTGAGATTCGTATTTTTTCGAGAGATGAAAAAAAACAGGATGATATGCGTCATGTTTTGCAGACTAAATATCCTAATTTAGCAGGGAAAGTTAAGTTTTATATCGGTGACGTTCGTGATATGCGTTCTGTACAAGATGCCATAGAAGGTGTAGATTATATTTTTAATGCTGCAGCCTTAAAGCAGGTGCCTTCTTGTGAGTTTTTCCCTATGGAGGCAGTTCGTACTAATGTAATTGGTACAGATAATATTTTGCATGCGGCAGTAGCTGCAGGAGTAAAAAAAGTAGTATGCTTATCAACAGATAAGGCAGCATATCCCATTAATGCCATGGGTATTTCTAAGGCTATGATGGAAAAAGTTGTGGGAGCCAATGCCCGTGTGGCAGCTGGCAAAACTACTATTTGCTGTACGCGCTACGGCAACGTTATGTGTAGCAGGGGTTCAGTAATACCTTTATTTATGGAACAGATAAAAGCAGGTCAGCCTATTACAATTACGAATCCGAATATGACACGCTTTCTAATGAATTTGGATGAAGCTGTGGATTTAGTTATGTTTGCCTTTGAGCATGGTGAACCAGGAGATTTATTTGTTCAGAAATCAGATGCTAGTACTGTTGGAGATTTGGCTAAAGCGGTACAAAATATTTTTGGAGATACTGGCACAAAAATAATTGGTACAAGGCATGGAGAAAAGTTGTATGAAACTCTTATGACAACCGAAGAAAGTGCTCGTAGCCAGGACATGGGAGAATATTATCGTGTGTTGCCAGATGGTAGAGATTTAAACTATGATAAGTTTTATATAAATGGACAAACGAATACCAGAGGTAGTGAAGCCTATACTTCAAATAATACGCATATATTGAACGTGGAAGAAACAATTAAAAAGATAATGACTACGGATTATGCGCAAGATGCTTTGAAAAGTTGGAAAAAATAAGATAAATATATGTACCTTTTGTGATTAATGTGTTGTCTTGGAGAAAAAGATGAAATGGCAATTATCTTATCGGGGGTATGAGCATATGTTAAGAACAGAGGAGCAATATAATTCAGTAGATAAAATTAAAATTTTTTATTGGCTGAGAACAATAGCATTATTATTCGTAGTGTTTTTCCATTATTCATTTCAATTTGACAAAATTTTTCGTACCGGGTTCAAATATCCTCTTGTTTTTTCAAACTTTTTTGGAAAAACAGGTGTAATGATTTTTTTTATGATTAGTGGTTTTGTGATTTTTAATTCTGACAAACATACCAATAGATTTTCATTTTTGATAAAAAGATTTTTTAGATTGATGCCAACATATTGGTCAGCAATTTTTTTGACTTTTTTTAGTTGCGAACTACTTTTGCCGAATTATAATGTTACATTTTGTACAGCTTTAGCTAACTTGCTAGTGTTTCAAAAAGAATTGCTTAATATACAATATGTTGATGGGGCATATTGGACAATGCCAATTACTATTTTGTTTTATATTTTTGCAACATTTTTTATATGTCAGAGAACGACTAAACATATTACTATTTTTTTGCTTATATGGATTTTGTCTTCTTTAATATTTAACACGGTATACTTTTTTGCTGATTATCATCCGTTCTTGTTAAAATTAATAGGTAATGGAGCACTTAAACTCAATTCTCATGATTTTATTGTAGGAGCAGTTGCTGCACTGTTATACAATGGATATAAGAATAAATACTTACATTTAATAACTTTACTTTGCATAATTAATGTTTGCATTGTAGAGGAATTTTCGGTTTCTGTATTTTTTTGTTTATTGGGGATTCTTTTCTATAGCATTGGTTATAGGTATAATTCTTTCAATTATAATTTTTGCCCTTCTATAATTTCTTTTTTGTCTTCAATTTCTTATCCATTCTATTTAGTTCACCAAAAGATTGGATGGGGTATTATAGCCAATATGCGTGCAGTAGGATTAAAAGAAGAGGTATATCTTATTTTTCCTTTTTTAATTTGTATTGTTTTAGCAATGTTATTACATCAAATTGTTGAAGTTCCTAGTGGAAAATGGGCTTACAAGTTAAATCTTTTATAATTATGCACGGTTATGTTTTTATTGATGCTTATAATTAGAGATAGATTGTTAAAAAGTTAATTTTTAGTATTCTTACAAAAAGGACATGATATTGTGAGTTTGTACGATGATTTGCTTAATGGGGAAACGAAGTTATCTGTAGTGGGGCTGGGCTATGTTGGTATGCCAATTGCAGTAGCATTTGCCAAGAAAATTAAAGTTGTTGGTTTTGATTTGAATAAGCAAAAGATTGAGCGATACAAAGCGGGCATTGACCCTACCAGAGAAATTGGAAGCGAAGTAATTAAAAAATCTACAGTAGATTTTACTGCAGACGAAACAAAGCTTAGAGAAGCTAAGTTTCATATTGTAGCAGTTCCAACTCCGGTAAATCAGGATAAGACACCTGATTTATCACCGGTGGAAGGTGCAAGCAAAATATTGGGACGTAATCTTACAAAAGGTTCCATTGTTGTTTATGAATCTACTGTTTATCCTGGTGTAACTGAAGATATTTGTGTTCCTATTTTGGAAAAAGAGTCAGGCTTAAAATGCGGAGTTGATTTTAAAATTGGCTATTCACCGGAGAGAATTAATCCTGGTGATAAACAACATCGCTTACATAATATCCGCAAAATAGTTTCCGGTATGGATGCAGAAACATTGGAAGAAATTGCCAATGTTTATAATTTGGTTATCGAAGTTGGTGTTTATAGAGCAAGTAGCATTAAAGTGGCAGAAGCAGCCAAAGTAGTAGAAAATTCTCAGCGAGACATTAATATTGCTTTTATGAACGAACTGGCCATGGTTTTTGACCGCATGGACATAGATACTAATGAAGTTGTGGATGCGATGAACACCAAGTGGAATGCTTTAGGCTTCCGTCCTGGTTTGGTAGGGGGACACTGTATTGGAGTTGATCCCTATTATTTCGTATATGAAGCAGAAAAACTAGGCTATCATTCACAGATAATTCTAGCCGGTAGGCAGGTTAACGATGGTATGGGCGCTTTTGTTGCCGAAGCAGCTATTAGGCAGATGGTCAAAGCTGGTAAAGCTCCTAAAGCAGCCAAAGTCGTTATCTTAGGCTTGACATTCAAAGAAAATTGTCCTGATATTCGTAATTCTAAAGTAAAGGATATCATTGATTGTTTAAAGGAGTATGATGTACAACCGGTTGTTTGCGATCCATGGGCAGATGTAGCAGAAGCCAAGCGGGAGTATGGTGTAGAGCTTACAGATTATCACGATGTGCAAGAGGCTGATTGCTTGATTTTTGCAGTTGCCCATAAACAGTTTAAAGATTTATCCATGGCGGAAATAGATAAGATGTATAAAACTGGTTCACCTGATCAAAAAGTCCTAATTGATGTGAAAAATATCTTTTCTTTGGAAATACTTCGCCAAATGGGTTACAAATATTGGAAATTGTAAAAAATATAACGAGTAATCTACGGAGTATGAGTAACTCTAGCTCTGCAATAGTAATAAAAAAGGGGGGCCAATAAGTTGAAAAAGGAACTTGCACTAGTCGTAACTTTAACTTTATTAGGAGGACTTACAACAGAAGCAAAAACCATAAACTATCCCAATACCAAACTGCCTATGAGCACAAATATGCCCATAGGCAGTATTTATTATGATTATTTGGATAAATTAGATGGCATGGGGTATTTAAAATCTATGCTTTATGGTACTCGCCCTTATGCACGTGTGGACATGGCACGTTGGACGTTAGAGGCAAGGGAGAAAAGCAAAACGAAAGCTACTCCTGCCTATTTGGAGTCCATGATTAGAGAATTGGAGCAGGCTCTAGCTCCGGAAATTGATAGCATTCTTCATAATGGTAAGGGAAATAAAATGAAGCTCCATTCTATTTCTGCTGAGGCGGTGACCGCAGACTATGCAAAAAATAGTTATGGCTATAAGGGCCTTCCTGGGTCCTCCTGGCAACCTTTTAATACCAACAATAACGGCCGGGCCTATGGCAATGGTCTTAATTTGAATGCTTCTGCTTACCTTAGCGGTAATTTGTCTAGGGAGGTTGCTTATTCTTTATCACCACGCGTAGGTTATGACTGGAATAATCATTTCAAGGCAGCCTTGGATGAGGGATATTTGGCTACCAGAGTGGGTATTTATAAAGTAGAAGCAGGTAAGCAGGCTCTTGACTGGGGACAGGGTGTTACCGGTAAAATGGCACTAAGCAATAATATGCGGCCCTTGACCATGCTTAAGGTTTCTTCTGAGGAGATGCCTGCTTTTCATGGTGCTCTGAGTATTTTGGGTAAGACGAGATGGACAGGGTTTATCAGCAAAGCAGCCGGCAATCGTACTGAATATGGTGTAAAAGATTTTGATAATCCCTATATTGTTGGTGTTCGTAGCGAAATGCTTTATCCCAATCTTGCTATTGGTATGGAGCGGATATCACTTTTAGGTGGTACAGGGAACGCTTTCCGTTTTAGTGACACTTGGGATTGGCTCAGGGGTAAAAATGCAGATCATGATGACAAATGGGATGATATAGCCGGAGTTGATGTTAAGTACCGTTTCCCAGGTATGCAGATTTATGGAGAGTTGTATGGCGAGGATCAAGCTAATTATTTGCCCAGCGATATTGGTTATCGTGGTGGTTTATATTTCCCACGCTTATCTCGGGATGGCAAATGGGATTTGAGAACTGAGATTGTTAATACCAATACTGGTTGGTACTCACATAGTCCATATCGCGTAGGTTGGACCTACCATAGTAATATCATGGGCGATGCCATGGGTGGCGATGCCAGAAAATATTATATGGGTGTACAACATTATCTAACTGCCAAGGATACCATAGGACTTAATGGTTTATACCAGAAAATGGCAGCCCTTGGTAGCATAAAACCAACCGTCAAGGAAGGCTGGGTAAGCTATCGCCACAAGATGAATGAAGCAGATACATGGTCTGTGCTATTTGGCCTAGCTGCTTTGGATGATTTGCATTATGAGAATAGTAGAAGTCATACAGACAAGTTTGTAAGGCTGGTTTGGGAAAGAAGATATTAAGGGAAAATCGTAATTAATGCTGTGATGACCATACCAACGTTAATGTACTAACAGCAAGTTAAAAGACCCATTCCTCTTAAGTGAGAAATGGGCCTTTATTTATTTCTAGTAAATTGTTTGGTTGTTTCTTTTGTACTGTTCAAATACCTTGATGGCTTCATTCCGATTCATTTGTTTAAATTGCATAATCTCGGTGTCAGAACATTTGCCTTCAATGAATTTGTAGATAAAAGAATCTCTAAAGCCTATGGCTTCCGCATCTTGCAAGGCATTACCATAGTATACTGTTTTAATATTGGCCCAAATAATGGCGCTTAGGCACATAGGGCAAGGGTAGGCGGAGGTATAAAGCTCACAGCCTGATAAGTCATAAGTGTTGAGGCTTTTGCAAGCATCCCTGATGGCTTGTATTTCACCATGGCAGGTGGGGTCATTGTTTTTAATAACTTCGTTGTGCCCACGGCCAACAATTTTTCCGTCTTTAACCACGACTGCTCCAAAAGGACCGCCATCACCGGCGGTTAAGTTTTTGGCAGATTCGATAATTGCTTCCTTCATATAATTAATAGTAACCGCCTCACTTATCTTTATCTTTTATTTCTTATCCAGACAGAAGAAGGTAAATTCGCCTTCGGCTAATACTTCGTCAGAGCCTTCAGCAGTGATTTGGGAGCGGACAATGGTGGTTGTGCGGCCACGCTTGATTACGCTTCCTCTGGAAATTAAGACATTGGCATTACGACCGTCCCGCAGATAGCGTATGCTGCTGTCCAAGGTTACCCAGGTACCGCCTAGAGCTCTGGTCAGCATGCCGGCAGCCACGTCTCCCATGAGAAAGAGCAAACCGCCGTGAATACCACCCATGGCGTTCTCGCCATCTTTACCAAAATGACATTTTACTACAGAGTGATCTCCATCCAGTTCTACTATTTTCACATCGTTGTAAATAGCAAACATATTATGAGAATTTGCAAAATCCATTTTTTCTTGAAAATCCATGCTAGCACCACCTTGTGATTATTTGTTTTGCTGTATTTATTATATAATATTTTCCTGTAAGACAAAAGGGGAAAGCAAAAGGGACGGTTCCTATTAGGAACCGTCCCTTTAACCTATGTAAAGGTTTTATTTAGCTGTTTCTGTTGCAGTGTTGGCAGAATCTGCTGCCAATACTTCTTCAGGATGGAAGTGAGGAGTGATGTAGTTGCGGAACAAGAAAGCCAGCATAGCGCCGGAAATATTATGCCAAGCGCTGAAAATAGCGCCGGGAACAGTAGCCATAGGTAATGCTGCGAAGTGAGTCTTAGCAAGACCGGTAGCTAAGCCGGAGTTTTGCATACCAACTTCAATTGCCAAGGCAATGGCTTTCTTCCAGCTAAGACCGGTAATTCTTGCCACAATGAAGCCAAGCACATAGCCCAGTACATTGTGCAGAATAACTACGAGCAGGATAATGCCGGAAGCTTTCAGAATATTGTCGCGGCTGGCGCCGATAACGCCGGCGATGATGAAGGAAATTGCCATAGCGGAAACGGCGGGAGTATAGTTAGAAGCTTCAGCTGCAAACTTGGGCAGGAAGGATTTAACAGCCAGGCCGATAGCAATAGGAATAATAACGATTTGGACAATGCTCCAGAACATACCAATAGGATCAAAAGCAATTCTTTGGCCGATAATCAAATAGGTCAGAAGAGGGGTCATAATAGGAGCCAATAAAGTGGAAACAGTAGTCATGGCAACAGACAAGGCTAAATCGCCGTTGGACATGAAAGTAATAACATTAGAAGCAGTACCACCGGGGCAGGTACCTACCAAAACAACGCCGGCAGTTAAAGCCGGGTCAAGATTGAAGGCAGTGGATAGCAGAAAAGCCAAACCGGGCATAATGCCGAATTGAGCTACGGCACCCAGCACTAGATCTTTAGGACGTTTTAAGACTTTGACAAAGTCGTCTACATCCATGGTCATGCCCATGCCAAACATTACGATGCCTAAAAGTGCAGAAAGGACACTTATACCGGCAACTTTACCTAAAACCCATTTAAAACTGGTGGGGAATGTCATACCTAAAATTAAGAATAAAACAGCAATAAGACCAAAATACTTACCAATCGCAGCACATAATTTTTTCATGTTAGGACCTTCTTTCGGATTTTGAGATTTTTATAAGTGCAGTAATAAAATAAAAAGAATCAAGGACACGCTTTACTATGAAAACCTGAGCCTCCCCCCCGTCAGTATTTCATAACAAATAGTGTGATTGACCCAATAAAAAAACGCTTTGCCTCTAATTAAAGAGACAAAGCGCAGGCTTTGCGGTACCACTCTTCTTGTCGCCTCGGTGCGACCACTTTCCCGACATCACCGCAAATTGTTTTGCGTTCAATGTCTGACACTGTAACGGGTGTCTTACGTCCTAGCTTACTTAATGTGTTCAGTAGGAAGCTCATGGGTGAGTTTCCAAGTAGGTTTCCATCCTGTCTTCCACCAATGAGCAGGTCTCTGTTATTTCCACACAACTTGTACTTTTCCCAATCAACGCAATTTGTTATTTTCTACGATTATAGTCTTTGGCATTAGCATTGTCAAGGAAAATTTACTGTTTATTTTTCTTGCACGAAGATAAAAAAACTTGCAATATTTAGACATGTATGGTAATATAGGCACTGTGAAATAAAAGTTATCACGGAGAAAAAATAATTTACAACGGAGGTGCTAGGTAGCAGGGGATGCTTTGGTACAGGTAAGGAGAGCAAGCTGCTTTACAGACTAGACAGTTTAAACGAACGAAACATAAATGTAACAGCTGCTTTATTTGGATGATTTGTAAATGGTAGTAATATTTATTAGGTTAAATTTTTAGGAGGCGTACAAATGAAGAAGATAGGTTTATTGCCTAGATTAATTATTGGCTTATTTTTCGGTATTGTAATAGGCAAGTTAGGGGTGCCTGTTTTAATTCAAGTTTTGGCAACGTTTAATGGTATTTTTGGTAATTTCTTAGGTTTCGTTATTCCTCTCATTATTATCGGTTTCATTGTTCCCGGTATTGCTGATTTAGGTAATGCTGCAGGCAAGTTATTAGGTATGACTACGTTGATTGCTTATGTTTCTACTATTATTGCAGGTTGTTTAGCATTCTTCACCAATCATGCTTTGCTGCATAATTTCATTGATGCTAGCAACGCAGCTAAATTTGCTAATCCTGAAGAAGCTCTCTTAAAGGGTTTCTTTACTATAGATATGCCTCCTATCATGGGTGTTATGAGTGCGCTGCTCATTGCTTTCATTTTGGGTATTGGTATTGCAGCTTGTAACGGTGTTACATTCAAAAGCGTTATGCACGAGTTCCAAAGCATTGTAGAGAAGCTTATTGCTAATATTATTATTCCTTTGCTGCCCTTACACATTTGCGGAATTTTTGCCAATATGACTTATGCAGGTCAGATTGTGGCAATCATGTCTGTATTTGCTAAGGTGTTCTTGGTAATCATTTGCTTACATTTAATTGTACTTGTTTTCCAATATACTATAGCCGGTACTTTTGCCGGTGCTAATCCCTTCAAGCTGTTAAAGGGTATGCTTCCCGCCTATATGACAGCTATCGGTACCCAATCTTCTGCAGCTACTATTCCTGTAACCTTGGCAGCAACTAAGAAGAACGGCGTAAGTGAGGGTATTGCAGATTTCGTTATCCCGCTTTGTGCTACCATTCACTTATCCGGCAGTACCATTACCTTGACCAGCTGCACTATGGCTGTCATGCTCTTAAATGGCAAGCCTATTGAATTTACCAATATGTTTGGTTTCATTTTGATGTTAGGTGTTACCATGGTTGCTGCTCCCGGAGTGCCCGGTGGTGCTGTTATGGCTGCTCTGGGTATTTTGCAAAGTATGTTAGGCTTTACCGCTGATCAACAAGCTTTGATGATTGCTTTATACTTAGCACAGGATAGCTTCGGAACTGCTTGTAACGTTACCGGTGATGGCGCTATCGCTGTTTTGGTAAATAAGATTGCCGGTTTTAAACTAAAACCAAAAACTGATGACGAAACAGTGGAAGCTGTAGTAGCAGAACAAGAATAAAACTCAGAATATTAGGCTTTTATCACTTGTTTAGGCATGTTATAATAAAAAAAACTTGAGAATTTTGCAAATAGAAGGGAAGGCACGCAATGACTGTTACATTACAATCTATTCAAGAAGCTCAAGAGACAATTAAAGGTGTTGCTAAGAAGACACCCCTGATTGAATCTCCTGCATTAGGCAAGACTGTAGGCGGTGAGGTTTATTTCAAATATGAAAATCTCCAAAAAACCGGTTCTTTTAAGATTAGAGGTGCGGCCAATAAGATTGCCCATCTTACTGCTGAAGAAGCAGAGCGTGGCGTAATTGCCGCTTCTGCCGGTAACCATGCTCAGGGTGTGGCTTTGGCTGCTACGGCCAGAGGTATTAAGGCCACTATCGCAATGCCAGAGACTACTCCTATTGCCAAGATTTCTGCAACCAAGGGGTATGGTGGCAATGTAGTTTTGTGTGGTTCTAGCTATGATGATGCTTATGCTAAGGCAAGAGAAATCCAAAAGGAAACTAACGCAGTTTTTGCTCATCCCTTTGATGACGAATATGTTATTGCAGGTCAGGGCACCATTGCTTTAGAAATCTTGGAAGATCTTCCTGATGCAGATGTGGTTTTGGTACCTGTAGGCGGTGGCGGCATGATATCCGGTATTGCTGCAGGCTTAAAGCTCAGTAATCCTAAGATTAAGGTAATTGGCGTAGAAACGGTTAATGTTCCTTCCATGAAGAAATCCATTGAGCAGGGCGAGATTATTACAGTCCCCGCAGCTACTACTGTGGCTGAAGGTATTAACGTAAGAACGCCGGGTGCTATTACCTATGAAATGGTGAAAAAGTACGTTGATGATATTGTAACTGTTACCGAAGATGAAATTGCTAATGCCATGTTGTACCTTATGGAAAAGGGTAAGATTTTGGCAGAAGGTGCAGGTGCCACTCCTTTAGCTGCTGTTTTGGCAGACAAGGTAGATTGCAAGGGCAAAAAAGTAGTAATTCTGGTTTCCGGTGGTAATGCCGATATTAACTTTATTGATAGAATCATCAATAAGGCTTTGATGAATCAAGGCAGAAGAGCGGAATTCAGGGTGGTAATGCATGATAGATGTGGTGAAACTGAGAAGCTGGTGAAGCTAATCACTGCCAACAATGCTAATATTCTCTTCATTACCCAAACCATGTATCAAAGCTCCTTGAATATTAATACACAGGAAATGACACTGGTTCTGGAATGCAGCGATATGGAGCATAAGAGACTTATTGAGCAAAAGATTTTGGATGCCGGTTATGTAATTAACAGGTATAGAAAGTAAACGGACAACTAAAAACAGGGTGATTCTCGCCCTGTTTTTTTATGACTAACCGTGCAAGAAAAAATATCATAGTAATAAATAATTTTAAATATTTACAAAATTTCTTTGATTTTTCGTAGCCCAAGTGAAAAATTAAGTTTTTAAAGGAGGAAAAGCAATGAAAGACATCGTTGAAATTCGTTGGCACGGTCGTGGTGGCCAAGGCGCGAAAACAGCATCCTTGCTTTTGGCAGATGCAGCCTTCAATACAGGTAAATTTGTACAGGGCTTTCCTGAATATGGTCCTGAACGTATGGGTGCTCCCATTACTGCCTACAATCGTATAAGCAGCATTCGTTCTACTGTTCATTCCAATATTTATTTCCCGGATTATGTGGTAGTTGTTGATGAAACCTTATTGGATTCTGTAGATGTGACCAAAGGATTAAAGCCTGAAGGTGCCATTGTTATCAATAGCTCCAAACAACCGGCTGACTTAAAGGCCAAGCTTAAGGGCTATACAGGCCGGGTATGTACTATTGATGCCGGTAGAATATCTGAGGAAACACTGGGAAAGAATTTTCCCAATACTCCGATGCTGGCTGCCATTGTAAAGATTTCCGGTGTTGTACCCCTTGAGCAGTTTATTTCCGATATGGAAGCTTCATTTAAACACAAATTTGCTTCTAAGCCACAGGTTATAGAAGGCAACATGAAAGCCTTGAAACGTTCTATGGAGGAGGTACAAGTAGGATGAGCACACAAAGAGCAAAAGATATGGATGAAAATGTTACCTGGAAGGATATAACTCCCGGTTGCAATATATTTGAAGGTGGTTCCTCTGAAATGGTAAATACCGGAGACTGGCGTACCATGAAGCCTGTTTTCCATGCAGACAAATGCAAGCAGTGCATGCTGTGCGTACCTGTTTGTCCGGATATGTCCATTCCCGTTGCCACTGATGGTAAGCGGGGAGATTTCAATTACTTCTTCTGCAAGGGCTGTGGCATTTGTTCCAAAGTCTGCCCCTTCGGAGCAATTGAAATGATTAAAGAAGAGAAATAAGGAGGAATCACATAATGAGTATCAGAGAGAGACTTTC